>Ga0208646_1000765_pt1 | contig 18560 bp, 23 predicted proteins | sample AntAceMetag02UK8_FD_184762 | JGI IMG/M metagenome (GOLD analysis project Ga0208646, IMG submission 184762) | Saline lake microbial communities from Ace Lake, Antarctica - Antarctic Ace Lake Metagenome 02UK8 (SPAdes) (version 2) | ecosystem: Environmental > Aquatic > Non-marine Saline and... | reverse complement strand
AAAAACGGAGTTTTAAATGTGCAAAGGCGTAAAGAGAATCATCGCTTTGAATTTCATAATTTTGACCATCATTCCGACAACGACTTGGTGATTTCCAGAGATATCAAACATATTCCCTTAGATGATTTGTCGATATTGCCATATTATCTCTGGCAAGGTGGGGAAGCAATTGTAAAGAATACATACAAGAAGCATATCGCATTCTGGACACGGGGTGTACGCTTTTAATTGCCGAACCATTCAAACGATGGAACAAAGAGTTAGATGATGAAGATAAACCGGTCAACAAATTGGTGAAGTTATTGGAAGAAAATAACTTCACCATCATTCAAAACGAAGAACGCAAATTTATGTTTATAGAATGTAGGAAATAAAAAATATTTGTAATAATATGTTTTAGAGACAATAGTTAACCTTTAAAAACATCATTTATCCATTGTCCTTGATATTGAACACTCCCATCTTGACGGTAATATTTTCCTTGTCCGTGATGCAAATTATTTCTCCATTGTCCTTCGTATAGAAGTATTCCATCTTTGCGGTATGATTTTCCTTGTCCATTTTTCATATCATTCTCAAATTTTCCTTTGTAGAGAAGTGTTCCGTCTTGACGATAATATTTACCTTGTCCGTTTTTGATATTATTTTCCCATTGTCCCTCGTATTCAATTGTTCCATCTATATAATATATTTTTCCTTGTCCATGAGACAAATTATTTCTCCATTGTCCATCATATAGAATTGTACCATCTTCATAATATTTTCCTAATCCGTTAAACATATCATTTTTCCATTGTCCTTCGTATTCAAGAATTCCATTATTTAGATTAAAATTGTGTGAATGGTAAACATTATTATTTTTGTAATAAGACTTTCCTATTCCATTTCTCATATTATTTCTCCATTGACCTTCGTATAGAATGATTCCATAACGCCGATAATATTTTCCTTGCCCGCAAAACATATCATTCTTAAATTGCCCTTCGTATAGAAGTGTTCCATAACGCCGATAATATTTACCTTGTCCACAAAACATATTATTTTTTAATTGTCCTTCATAACGAAGTGTCCCATCGCCTTCATACATTTTACCTATTCCATTTTTCATATTATTTTTCCAGTATCCATCATATTCAATATCTCCATCTTTGTTGTAATATTTACCTTGTCCGTTAACCATGTCTTTTTCCCATTGTCCATCGTATTCGATGGTTCCGTTATTATGATATGATTTTCCTTGTTCGCGAGACATATCATTTTTCCATTGTCCTTCGTAGCAAAATGTATCGTCTTCGTAGGATTCTTTCATCATAGTTGTTTATGGTTTACTTTGCCTTCAATTTTAACGATTCAGGCAAAATTTAGAATAATGTTGCTTTAAATAATAAATAGAACCTGTGTCAATCGAAATCGTTTTTCCTTTAAAAAGCATAATAGAAGAATCGGCATGGATATGTTCAGAGACTTCTACACGAAACGTATCAGGATGAATGCTCCATAAATATTTATCAAACGTTTTGTGTATCATTCTATTCAATAATATTCCGTTGTGTATATGTGTATTTAACGACGAATATGGTACAATATGACACGCTTCTAATTCATCTACATCCCCAAAACCACTTACAACGCAACACTTATATTTTTTGATAAGTTCTTCGCGAAATTCGTGTTGGTTAAAACGTTGCTTTACGTTATTTTTTGTTTGGATTATATGTTCTGAAAAAAACTGAAAATCTATGTCAAAATCTTCTTTGTCTTCATACAAATGAACTAGTGTATCATACGTATTATGATCACATAAAAAATATTTATCCATTTGGTCCATTATAAAGTATACATAATAGTATTTAATAAGTTATTTCGGTTACGGTATTATCTTTTAACATAATTTTCATATATAAAGAAATGTTGTATTTCAGACATTTCTCTTTTATATCAGCCATAACTGTATTTGCCGATTTTCTTTGTACATAAATAATATCTCCATTTTTTAAAACAAATTTTTCAAACCCTTTTTTACCATAATATTCTTCTCCTTTTTTTACACCCCACGTATTTTTTAAAATCTCATAATCATTGATCACGTCGGTATACATATATTCAATGACTTTTTTATAACTTAAACGATTGTTTAGAATATGGTGATTTATTACACATTCTAAAATTTTGGAATGTGTGTATATGACGTCTTTGTGTTCATTTTCCAAGTATTGTATCTTTTCTCGTATGTTTGATTTTATTTTTGTTTCAATTTGGTTCCAACGTATTTCTTCTAGATGAATACAAATATTATTTGTTTCGTTAATATGCATCACTATTTTTTTGGATTCTTCATGAAAAGTCAAATGTTTTAGTAATTCATTTAATTTTGAAATTCGTGTTATATTGTCTGTGGATGAATTATAAATAGAACAATAATAATCTATAATTTTGTTACTTATGTCGTGATGATAATCTTTCGTTTTAGTGATCCCTTCCAAAATAATTCCTTTTGTTTTATTTGGAGCAATCCTTAATATTCTTCCAATCGATTGTATAAACGGGATGATGCCTCTATTTTTTACTTTATCCGCAAACAAACACGCGTCCAAAAAAGGAATGTCGCTACCTTCGCGATGTTTTACGGCACAAAACAATATCGAATTACCTTTTGAATTATAAAAATGTTCATAATCATCTGTATTACTTTTGCTTGTATCCATATACAGAGCGAATCCGTATAATTCTTCGTACGTTTCAACATATGTTTGGAATTTTTCCATCCAAGATTTTGTATTCTGAATGGTTTGACACCAAATAATGATTTTCTTATAAAATAATTGCGGTAAAATATGTATCAATTCTTTCATTATAGTATCTTCTACATCTTTCTCGTAATAATACCAATAAAATTCCGGTGGTAAAATTAATTTTTCTGATATGGAATACACCATATTAAAATCGGTTAGCAAATTAATTTCACCGCCTACACTATATATATGTTTACTTTTTTCTATTTCATTTAATCCACTCCTTATTGGTGTGGCACTAAATCCTACTATGGGTACTTCTTTTCTTTTCATATAAGTGAGAAAATCATAACAATTTTTACTTGGTGTATTATGACATTCGTCGTGTAAAATCAAATGAATATTTTTCAAATGTGTGTAGTTACTGGTAGTTAAATACGACCTATTAATCAATAGTAAACACGATTGAGTATCTACAAATTCGTTTACCCATTTTCTATCTTTTTTGGTGACAGCATTTATAATCTTTGTATTCGATAAGTCTACTATTCCCATTTTTTCCCATTGTTGTATTTTATTATTATGTACAATATCGTTATCTAACCCAAACATATCTCGTAAAATATCAATACGTTCTGTAAACAATATAATATTGCTTTTGTTTCCAAATTTCTTTAGTATAGATTGAATATAATATAATATGATATAGGATTTACCGCATCCAGTTGCTTGACAATGTATACCTGTTTCTATTTTACTATCTATCAATTCAAATGCCTCAATTTGATTGATTCTAGGTATAAATGATGTGTTACAATCCGTCGTAGTTTGTCTAAATGAATCATATAGTTCGTTAAATATATGGTTTTCTATAAAATAATTAAATATAACCTCTTTACATTGAAGTATGATTTGTCTATTTTCATCCAGCTCGTAAAAAGTGATACGTTCTTGAATAATTTCAATTACGTTATCAATAGGTTTGTGGATATTTTTTTTTATTAATTTTATAAAATAATCTATTATCGAATGAACTAGTTTACTATGTTGACTATAGATATTTTTTAATTTATTTAAACTATTGGTTTCTGGTAAAGTGACATAATTTCCCCAGATTGTTTCGAATTCTTTGTAAAGATTGTCCATAATATTCTATTTATTATTTATTTTTAATTCAATTTTAATTCAATTTTAAAGAACGTTGCTTGATTCAACAACCATCCCAACTATATTAATTTTCGATATTTGTTTCTGTTTCTTTTTCATATTTTAAGATATCATCGATTCTTTCTTTGATCGTGACATTTTGTTTTTCAATATCGTCTGGTTTATCATCTATTTTAAAATATACGTTTTTTGATAATAGATTATTTGATTCTTGAATAAAACAATTATATAAAATACCATCTTTGTCTTCAATTTCACAACGTTTCTTTTTTAAATCAACTAAATAGACTTGTCCTTTTATAAGGTTCGATATTGGTCATCTTAAACGCACAACTATATTTTGTTCAACCAATAAAAAATAAGCACTACAAAATATTTGATATTATATGCTTATCCTTGAAACACATTATTTTCCCATTGTCCACTAAGTGTTCCATTTTTGTAATATATTCTACCTTGTCCGCAAAATACATCATTCTTAAATTGTCCTTCGTAGTAAATGGTTCCGTCATCGCGATAATATTTACCTTCACCATTATACATATTATTTTCCCATTGTCCGTCATAAATAAGCGTACCATCTTCACGATAATATTTACCTTGTCCGTGAGGCAAATTATTTTTCCATTGTCCTTCGTAATAAAGTTTTCCATTTTGATTATACATTTTACCTTCTCCGTTTTTCATATCATTTTCCCATTGTCCAATGTAGCAAATTCTTGCATCTATATAACCAATTTTTCCGTCTACTATTGTTTCTACAAATGTTCCATGTTTATTATACGATATACCATATCCACTTTTCATATTATTTTCGCATTGTCCTTCGTATTCAATGTACCCATCTTCGTCGTAATATTTACATTTTCCACGCATTGTATTGTAGGTCCATTGACCATCATAACAAATACGTCCATTTTGATAATAGAGCTTTCCTTCTCCGTGAAACATATCGTTTTCCCATTGTCCTCCGTATTGAATATTTCCGTTATTGTAATACAAATTACCTTGTCCATTTTTCATATTATTTTCCCATTGTCCAATGTAGTAAGGCATATTATTTTGGTAGAATTGTGTCATAGTTACATTATTTATTTATTTTCATGAAATTCAATTTTTATAAAATATAATTTGTTGTTGTATGATTGCGTATATTTATAATTTGGTGGATCATAGTAGTTATACCAAGTATAATTGTAAACAATAAAATATTCGTTAAAGTTCTTTCTTTATTATTCATAAGAAACAAGTATAATATGTATATTATAAATACAAATAAAACATTATGCGTAATACTTTCCCATTTTGCCCATTCATAAAATTGTTTCATCATATATAATATTAAAATAAAATTAAATTTAAAATTAAATAATCATTCAAGATGTGGTTCAAATCAAAATTATACGAATCCATAAAAGAGAGTGATGAAAACGAAAAATTGGAACATTGTTTTGTAAACAATCCAAAGAAAGAATATTTGAATGATTTTGCTTGTCTCCATATCAATGAATACAATTATTTGAAACTGGTTGAATTATGCGACTTCTTATTTGTAGAAAATATAGATGTATTGGTAGATAAAATAATAGGTTATTTTGGTAACTTTTATAAATATAATAGTCAGCGTTTATTTCCGCATAATTTGAACACATTGAAATGCGCGATGGATTTATATTTATAAATGTTATCAAAAATATGGGTTTTCAGCTTATTGGCACGTTTCCAAGATTAAAGATATGCAATTTATATTTATGAAAATAATTTTGATGGAGACATTTCGTGCTGGATGCGAACCATTTGTTAATATTGAAACTCTCCATTTTCCATTGACCTCGAGATTCAATATTTCCATTTCTATTATAAAATTTTCCTCGTCCGTGTTTCATATCATATCTCCATTTTTATAAGATTTACCTTGACCTTGATATAGAATTATTCAATTCTCATAATATTTACATTTTCCGTGACGTTTTCCATTTTTCCAAAATCCATAATAAGACCTCATTTCAATTTTTATTGGAATACATATAAAGTCATTATGTATATGTATTTATGCTAGGTATTGATTTATACGATATGTTTCACATTGTAAATGACACAACTACGTTGAAACCTACTACAAAGAAAAATACGATGTATTCATTTGATGTATATCAAGGTTTATATTATCAATGTTCTAAAAATATATATATTGGAACGTTTGACATTCCTTATAAAGACCTATGGACTATACAATTCAAGGTGAACTGTGATCAATGTTCTGTATATTTGGACGATACATTGGTGTCGACATTTTCCTTAGCGAACTTGACCCAACACAAACTGCAATATGAAGAAGACAAGTATGCTGACCAACAATGGTTCTTATGGAGAGAAGCTAAACAAGAGTATGAATCGTATATCATGGAACATAAATCTACTTTATATGACCCACAAATCAAATATTCGATTGACCAATTGGTTCCCGACTATCCAACGTATAACAAACTAATGGAAAAGTTTGAACGTGCGGAACAATTGTGTTATATAGAGGATATAACGATTGACGAATACAAATTAGCCTTGAAAGAAATAGATGCGTTTGTTTCTCCTATTATGCGCAACATTGTTGTCAAACATACTTAAACAAGCCAATATATATAATGCTAATGGATGAAATACTTTCACGTATTAAAATGTTTTTCAAGATAAAAGGATTGGTCGAACTCCACCAACAAGAACATCTAAGTATTTTAAACGGTTGCCACGATGTAAACCAAATTCAAATGTTTCATTATAACAATGAACCATGGCCTTTTTTACAAAGTAATATGTTTGTATTAGAAAGTAATCTCTTGAATGAACCATGCGTCGGATATTTTAGTATATCCACGACAATCGACGAAAAAATTATATTTGAGTTTATAATCGACAAAAATATCCACGAGTTAATACAATTGGAACGCGACCTTTTGGAATTTCTAAATATCAAGACACGAGACAATGACGTACATTATCCAGAATATATTTATGAACAAATTGACCTAGCAAATGATAATGTATTTTTAGTAAAACATTTTCCAAACTATATGTATCCTTTTTGGAATATGAAGCAAACTAACCATGGATTAAATGAACAAGTCAGTGTGATATTAGACGGCTATGATATTATACGTTCTTTTGAGATGTCATGTGAACATGATACTATGCGGAATAATTTTAACCGAGACTATGAATCCATTTTGAACCGTTTGTTTTCCAAAGAAAGGGTAGAACATGAACTAAAACGATTATTTTCTAAAGGATATATTACGCGTTCATATGGAATTATAGATATGCAATCTTTATTGTATTGTATGAATCCTATTTAATAAAATATTATACAATAATAATAATGAGACTTCTCCTTTTATTCAGTGGATTCATCAGTGTATTAGGTTTACGTTCTGGTCACTTGCCCAATGGTAATTCTAAAATATATGTCTCTAGTTCAAATCCTCAAGAAGATTTATTTATGCTAGGTCATACAAAAGCATCGTTCATAAGTAAACACTGGATGAACAATATAATGACGCATTTGATTTCAAATGAAAAACATAACCGTTTTATTAGTTATCGAGACCATCCAGATTTACATATCATTAACAAAATAAATGAGTTAGAACAATACATCCAAGAAAATAGAAAACCAAATGACTATTATATGGCGTGGATGCCCAAATGTGTCAATGGTTCAAAAGATGTATTGTTTTTAGTTGTGTGTCAGCATAAAACAAAGGGGTTTTGTGTAAAGCACGTGATTCAATCTCCGTTTTGGTCGCCTGACCAAATCAAAAGTACCCAATTAAAATTATCCTTAGAAAGTATGTCTCAATACGTAGATATGAGCGAATTGTATGAAACTGATATAAGATATAAATTAGCTTGGTCTACTTGGTATATAGAAATTTAAGAACCACACATTAAACATTCGGGGTCTTCTTTATCAGGTACAACGGTAAATTGTTGAGCTTGATGTTTTGCCTTTCGACGTAAATAATACATACCTGTTTTTAATCCAGATTTCCAAGCATACAAATGCATATTGGTTAAAATTTTATAGTTAGGGTCTTCTACCCATAAATTCATAGACTGACTTTGACATATATATGCTCCGCGGTCTTTTGCCATATCGATAATCGATTTCATCGACATTTCCCATACAATTTTATATTTTTGTTTGATATAATCTGGAATTTCCTTTATAGTTTGAATCGATCCCTTATGTTTAACAATTTCATTTTTAATCGAACTATTCCAAATGTTCAAATCAATTAACTCTTTCATCAAATGCTTATTAATGACCATAAATTCGCCAGCAAGTGTTCGTCGTGTATACATATTGCTTGTAAATGGTTCAAAACATTCATTGTTAGACAATATTTGACTAGTGGACGCAGTAGGCATTGGTGCTAAACACAACGAATTATAAGTTCCAAATTCCATAATATTATTGCGTAACTTATCCCAATTATATTTATTCGATGGAGTCACATTCCACAAATCAAATTGGAAGATTCCTTGGCTCAAAGGCGAACCATCAAAACTATCGTATGGACCTTGTTTTTCTTTGGCTAGTTCCATACTTTTTTCCATAGACGCATGATACATTGTCTCAAAAATATCTTTGTTGATTTGTTTGGCATCGTTGCTATCAAACGCAACATTCATCATCGCAAATGTATCCGCTAACCCTTGGACTCCAATTCCAATAGGTCGATGTTTTTTATTACTGAGTCGGGTCTTTTCGGTTGGATAATAATTCACATCAATGATATTATTCAAATTTTCGGTGACTATTTTTGTAATTTTATGAAGACCTTTGTAATCAAACCATGGAGTTAATAATTCATTTACTTTACTGAACCCTCCAATTTTTTCTTGATCTACAAATAATTGTGGAAATGTAGTGTGCTCTTTCAAAAAAGAATCATACTCCTTTTCAGGAATCAAATGAGTAGTATAAATGATTTTATGATGGTCTAATAAATGTTTTAAATAATCACACCATTTACACTTTTCTTTTGTATATACGTTTACGTTTCCTTTGAATTTATATTTACTAGGTTTCACAAAGGAAGACAATGAAATACTGGCTAAATTACATACAGCACTTTCTTCTTTGTCGCTATATTCTATAATTTCACAACATAAATTGGAGGAACGTATGGTGCCCAAATTTTTTTGATTACTTTTTTTATTACACGCGTCTTTATACAACATATACGGAGTACCGGTTTCCATTTGACTATCTAAAATTTTAAACCAAAGTTCGCGAGCCTTCATTTTCTTTAGATATTTTCCTTCACTGACATATTGATTGTATAATGCTTCAAAGGACTCTCCATATAATTCCGACAATCCTTCGCATTGATTCGGACACATCAAATACCAATCGTCGTCTTTTTCTATTTTATTCATAAACAAGTCAGGTACCCATAAAGCATAAAATAAATCGCGCGCACGCATTTCTTCTTCACCATGGTTTTTACGGAGTTCTAAAAACTCTTCGATGTCTCCGTGCCAAGGTTCTAAATAAATGGCAAAACTACCATTTCGTTTACCACCTCCTTGGTCCACGTATCTTGCGGTGTTGTTGAATACTCTCAACATAGGAACAATCCCATTGGATTTACCATTTGTACCTGAAATATGAGTACCTTTTGAACGAACGTTATGAATATGTAGACCAATACCACCAGCCCATTTTGAAATTGACGCACATTCGTGGAGTGTATTAAAAATACCATCAATACTATCGTCTTCCATACCCAACAAATAACATGAACTCAATTGTGGACGTCTAGTTCCAGAATTGTACAAGGTTGGTGTAGCATGAATAAATAATTTTTTACTTAGACCATCATAAGTTTCCTTCACTTTATCAAGATTTTCTCCATGTATTTCGATAGAGACACGCATCCATAAATGCTGAATATTTTCAACCACCTTATTATTATTTCGCATCAAATAAGAACGCTCCAAAGTTTTATATCCGAAATAATCAATTAAAAAATTGCGTTCGTATACAATCATATGTTCTAGTTCTTTATGGTGCTTTTCGACTATACTATAATAACGAGTGGATAAATATTTTTTTGACAATAATTGTACACTTTCAAGTAAGGTATGTTTAGTTTCTTTGTGATGATTTGATACACAAATATATCCGGCCAATTTGGAATAATCGTAATGTATAGAACCCATAGATGCACATTGTTCGGCCATTAATTCATCGATTTCACACGTCTTGATATTATTATACAATTGGTCAATGATTTTTAAAACTAGTCCACTATACTGAATCTCTAAATTGTATTTGTCTCCTAATTTTTTAGTCCGTTCTAAAATCTTATCGTAAGATAATAATTCTTTTCGTTCATTGCGTTTGATCACATACGACATTTATATATTATACAACCTTATTTTATATCATTTAAATATATAACTTACATTTTACAAATATCCTTTGTTTTCCTAATCCGTAGGTTTTATTTAAGTATTTCATATATGGAGTAAAAACATCACAATACATTCAATTGTTTATTTTTAGATATAGCTGACCATCTTTTGGTAGTATTTCGTTTTTATAATTTATATACAAATATTTTTAAAAATAATCCAGCAATCAAACATAACCATCCACCTAGTTCAATATTATGCATAAAATGTATAAACTGATCTTCGGTATATTCTTTAAACATTTCGTAATAAGGTTTATTTTCTTTATAAGATAATAGCTCTATCTGGTGTTTGAGTTCGTTAATTTCATACATACAATGAGATAATTTTATTTCATATTCCCCAAGGTCTTTGGTTCTTTTATGTAAAACTTCAATATCATTCGTGTTGATATCTCGCCAAGTTTCTAAACAACAAAGCGGTTCAAACTTATGTGGATGACAATAAGGTTCATTCATTACAAAGGTTTCAAATGTAATCATAGGTGATGTATATACAAACGCATCTACTATTTTATAAAGACACCCATATTGTAAATGTTTTTCTTTTACACTTACATTATATATAGTTTGAAAGGAGTTCTGTTCAGGAGTTTTGCAAACTTCTATGTTAAATTTATCTTCAGAATCTTGAATATAAAAAAAATCACACGCCCCATTCAAATAGGAATGATAACGTTTCTCATTACCTGAATAAGATTCAATAAGGTCCATACTATATTATTTGAATATTATGTATTTATTTCATTTTATAAAATACTATACGAACAAATCGGACATTTTAATTTTTGCGATGTGATCAACCATTTATCAATACATTTTTTATGAAACACGTGAAAACATTTCAGTACTCTTAAAGGTTGTGTGTCATAGTCCTCTAAACAAATGATACATTCACCTTCTTTATGAAAACATAATTCTTCATTATGAAAAGATACGGTGTGAAATGGATTTAATTGAACTCTTAATTCTGGTTCTACTGGTTCAGGTTGAACACATCTTTCTTTATAACAACAACAAACTAAGGAAAGAACACTTACAAAAAGACACATTTGATATAGTTCATTCATATATACATCATAAGGTTATAATTTTATATCAAATTCATTTGAATTTGGCAAGTATTCAAGTGGACTATTTCTTTTTTTATACGCTTGGTAGGTTCTCTTTTTTTGTATTCACCATTTCCACGTTCTTCCAAAATAGTATCCCATAAAGTTTGGATCTCTTGAAATGTATGGTCAAACCAAAACTTACAACGAGGAACATATACACAAGAATAAACTTCCAACTTCCAATACACGTTTTTGAACCATTCATATTCAGTATTTTCATTTTTATTATCTAGCCATTCTTCTATATTTGTACAATGAATGTCCATATAATCGTATACATATTGTTCATTGTTATTAATGTATACCTTGATAATACCCTTATATTTTTCATCATGGGTAAAACAACCTGACCCATCTTCTATATAGTCATTATAACTATCATATTCTATAAATTTTGTCTCCACAAAATCACATTCATTTAAATCACAAACTTCCATTTGTAATTGCATTTGAATATAATAATCTTCTTTGGGTATTCCAGTAATCACACGACTAACCACATTTTTTACTTCAATCATTCTACCGAAATTATTAGTTCCAGTCACAATACCATCTGGCGACGCGGCTAAAAAGGAGTGGGTCGGATGTTCAATACAACCAAATTCGCTAATCTCAGTATTGTTTTTCATTTCGTAGAATTGGATCGTCAATGGTTCGTATTTATTCCCCCAACTCATAGGTGTTTCGGTTAATCCTGAACTATAATGTTCTTTGGGAGCACACTTTTCATATATGAGTTGATTTTTTACTTTTTCCTTAGTAGAATATGCTTTCCACGCATTACTTGCTGTAAGATGATTGAATCTAAACTCGTACCATTCTTTGGTACGCTGTTCTGGTTGTTTTATTTGTTTTAAGTATTCGATATGGTCTACTATATTTGGTCTTAATAAAAGTTGTTCTTCGTACGAAGATATAAAACTCTCTTTACTTCGTATGAAATTATGTTCATTTAGTAAGTGGGTTAATTCTTCATCATTTATTTTATCCTTCAAATGAATAAGTAATTTATCTTTGAAAGAATTATTGGTAATACTATGTGGGAATTCTTTTGCCAACTGTAATATATCTTCTTGCATAATAAAATATATATTGCGAATGATTTTAAATCAATTTTCATTATCCTTCTTTTTAGATTTATTTTTTAAAGTAGTCGGTTTATCTTGAACAAGAGAAAAACTACGCGTTTTTTGATGAAAGGTCAATCCAGGTATATTTTCAATGTTTCCACTATCTTGATTATAATTCAATTCATTGTTTTTACTTAATTTTTTTCGTTCAATAATTTTAATAAAAAAATTAGTGGCTTGGGTCATTTCTTCTTCATTCAAATCATAGGTTTCACTAATGTCTTTGATATATTTTTTAATTTTATTTATTTTGGCAGTTTTAGTTAATTTAGACCAAACCCCTTTACGATTTTTGTCCATGTCTTGATTTAAAAAAATAGCCAAAGATTCTTCGGTAGTATCAATATTTTTATTATTTATAGTATTACCTGTATGAATCATAGTACGATAGTTCAAAGCATTCAGTTCTTTACAATCACTTTTTAATTCATTCATTAATATTATATATATATTATGTTTATATATGAAACAGATTAAATATAATCAGCATTTAAAAACAAATTTATATAATTTAAATTATGACATTTCGTGTCAAATTCAATATATAGATAATATTTATAATGATGTCTCTTTTGAGACACATATACAACAAGAATTAAAAAAGAAATATAATTCATATAAACAACAAGATAAATTGAAACATAGATTCGACCCTGATTTACACATTACTTATAAACAAATGATAGATAAATTATATTTTTCAAGATTAAAATGCTATTATTGTAAAGATGATTTATGCATTATTTATGATAAGAAAAAAACAAGTCATCAATGGTCACTAGAAAGATTTGATAACAATATAGGTCATTATGACAACAATACATGTATATCATGTTTGAAATGTAATTTACAACGAAGAACCAACAATCACGAATATTTTAAATTTTCAAAACAATTTAAAATAAATCGTATATAAACATAAAAATTTTATTCTAGTAATGATAACTGACCAAAACCAACTTTTATTGGTAAAATTAATGAAATTTTATAACAAGGATAATAACTTACATAAAATGTTATCGATTATCAACGGCGAATCTAAAATATCTCTACGTATCATTGATTGGTTTACTACCAATTATGCCAAAAAATATTTTACAAAATACAATAATTCCAATGACAAACGATTTATTGTTTATGAAGATTATAAATTAAATTTAAAGGCATTTAAAAAACAAAGATTTGACCCATTTTGTAGATGGGAACGCATACAAATTCCATATGGTAAAGATTCTAGTATTGAAACCACTATAGGACAATTAAACTTTTTCAAATGGGCACTTGAAAATAATATTATAGATTACATTGAAAATCATTATCAAGAAATAGAAGAAGATATGAATAATAACAATAGTCTATCACGTAGTAAAAAAAATATGAATCTTACTCGTAAAAAGAGACAAGAATTATCTATTTCGGCCAGTAAATGTTTGAAAAAGGAAACCATCGAAATTACTGTCAAATTCAATTAAAAAAATGAACATTATATTCATATGGGAAATATATATTCTTCGTTTCCAATGATACATTTTGAAGATATATACAAAGAAAATAGTGTTTTAATAAATACGTTACAGGAACATGAACAAGGTTGTCTCATTCATAACACCATTCCAGCAAATCAAGAAATTCATATTATGAACACTTATTTAAAAACCAACAAGAAAGTCAGGATAATTATTTACGGAAAAAATTATGGAGACAAATCTATTATTAAAAAATTCAATCAACTAAAAAAATTAGGATTTTCCAATGTATTTATTTATTTTGGTGGAATGTTTGAATGGATTATGCTACAAGAAATATATGGTAATGATAATTTTAAAACAGATGGAACAACATTAGATATATTACAATTTAAATAATAATAAACATATATTTTTATGGAAGAATTCAAACAATCCAAATTGTCTAAAATGGAATGGATTAGTATTGAAAAAAAACTAGACAAAAAGGAACTCATTATCATGAATATTATTAAGAACGGGTATGATAATGTAGATATTCAACATAACACTCATTTGACGTTACATCAGTGTATTAAAATAAATCACAAAAATTATCATTATTATATTTATCTTTATATTCTTAAACCTTTGTTGAAAAAAAAATACAATTTGGGTGAATTAAAACTAAAACCCCCTAAACAACCTTTGAATAGTGCCGATAAAATTCGTATTGAAAATATACAACATATAGAGGACACTATTGAATATATTATTTTAGAACACTACAAAAAATTAAATAAAACCAAAAAAGTGAAATATTATTATAATATACTTTATTTGTTCAAACATTATGATATCAATATTTATTTTAAACAAATACTAATGACACATTTGTCTGAGTATCATTTTTATCCTAGCGAACTATTAACTCATAGCGATTCGGTGATTGAAAATAATCCTATCTTTGATTATAAACCGATTGAATTACATAAGCATCAAAAAGATATGTATACTACATTACGAAACAATAAACGTTCATTGATATTTTATACTTCGCCTACATCTTCGGGTAAAACCATTACACCCATTGGATTGTGTCAAGAATACAAAGTTATTTTTATTTGTGCCTCGAGACATATTGGTATTCATTTAGCAAAAAGTGCTATTAATGTAGGAGTCAAAACAGGCTTTGCGTTTGGATGTAATTCGAATCAAGATATAAGGTTGCATTATTTTTCGGTACATAGTTACACCTCAACCAAGCATCCGAATCATAGCGATGGTTCTAAATTAGATATGCTTATATGTGATATACATTCTTATGAATATGCTATGGAGTATATGTTGTCCTTTTTTGATAAAGAACGTCTAATTCTTTTTTGGGATGAACCAACGATTACTATGGATTATGACCATCATAGTTTACACGAGTCTTTGTCTCAAATTTGGAAAAAAAACGTTATTCCTCGGATTGTTTTATCGTCAGCTACTTTACCCAATAACTTAGAACCCATTGTTGAAGATTATAAAAAAAGATTTGAAGGGGAGTTTTATAAAATAGAGACTACCGACCATTTGAGCAATATCACTTTATTGGATAGCAAACAAAATATCATTATGCCTCATAATTATTTTAAAGATAAAGAAGACGTAGAACGATTTTTGGAGACAAAGGGGCAATCTTATTTGAAATTTTTAAGTATTGGTGAATGTGCAAATTATATATTGAAATCGTCCTACAAGGATGAGTTCAACCAAATTTCTATAGATGAGATTGACGCACAATTTATTAAATTATTTTACTATAAAGTAATTCGCAATGAATTGTTTACAACCGAACAAAATAGTCTTTACATCAATGATACGTATTTTACGACCAAATCGGCGTCTCATATTACTCACGGACCGGCAATTTGGATCGTGGGTAACATAGAAACTTATGTAAGTCAATTGATACAACAAATGAATATACAACCTTATGTGTTAGACCAATTGGATAAAAAAATAATCTATAATGTAGAATTGAATGAAAAAATAAATAAACTAAAAAAGGATTACCAAGACAAAATAGCAAAAGACGAAGACAATGAAAACAAAATGAAAAATCAGCGTTTTAGTCCAGATATTATTGGATTGTCCAAACACATTGAACAACTAGAAGGAAGTTATAAACAAGTTCAATTGGATCCTTTGTATATTCCAAATACCTATGAACATTTTACAAGATGGTCAAAACAATCACAATATAATAATTCTAACGTATTCAAAGGCGATTTAGATGAAACTTATGTGACTCGTATTATGAACACTCGAGTAGATTTCAATTATAAAGTATTACTCTTATTGGGTATAGGCGTTTTACATGAAGTAGATTTGGAATTCAATGATATTATGAAAGAATTAGCCGATGCCAAACAACTTATGCTCATTTTGGCAACAAGTGATTATATTTACGGCACCAATTATCAGTTCGCACATGGTTATTTGTCAGAAGATATTAGAAACATAACACAAGAAAAAATTATTCAAGCAATCGGACGTGTGGGACGCAAAGAAAAAAACAAGACATTCACCTTTCATTTTTTACGAAAAGAGTATAGTGATCTATTTTTACAAGACAATCCTTCCAAAGAAGGCATGAAAATGAACGAATTATTTTGTTGTCTATAATATATATGTGTGATTGTGAAAAAAAAAATGTAAAACCCACGAATTATGAAAAATGGTTATATACGTTGTATACGACCATTGTGTTTATTTTAGTGTCGAATCCATATACTTACCGATTGGTCAATTCTATTTTAGGAAACATTTCGGATAAACGCGGATGTCCTACTGCGTTTGGGTTTGTAGTTCATACCATTGTATTTACCCTTGTATTGAGACTCATTATGTAACGCGTAATGTAAATCGATAAGGTATATAATATTCCTCCCCATAAGGTATCTATTAGTGCTAATGTATAATCCCAATGTTTTAAAAAAGACATATTAGTAAATTCATAAATTCCATAACTTGTGGAACCCAATAAAAATGCTTCTACAAGAGTACCCTTTTTCAACCAAATAAAATAATATAATTGTAAAAATAAAAATAAATATACTATAGATGCATACATTTTATCTACAATCATTTTGGAACCTTGAATTCTTGATATTATTTTAGATACTCTACCTGAAATAAGAAAAAGGAAAAAGTAATCTAATACCAAGATCACCATTAATAATAACAACCACATATATTAATAGAATTTATAAATAATAATAAAATATCCTAATAGAATTAAACCAATACCAAAATATATCCACGGGTCAACAATCGGTTTATTTAGAATTACCCTATCTAAATAAATAGACACCAATATAGAACTTGTTAAAAACAAATGAACAAACGTAGATACGTTGGTATATTGGAACGACCAAAATAGGAATATACGAGACAAAACCCATAAACAAAATGACGCAAATACTAATCCTATTATTTTAGATGAATATTCCCGTTTTAGTTGAATATATTTAATCGAAAAAATATGTAATCCTATGCATAATGAGGCAAATAAAGATAATATGATAGCTTTATAGTTCATATATAAATATACAATGATATAATTATATATGTTATCGGTATCACGCTTATTAGTTACTTGGTCTTGCATAATTATGTTGTCATGTATTCTTCATACCAATTATAGTTTCTTGAATTGTGGTCCGAATGATTCTTTGGTTAGTTTTGAAAAATTTTACCTTTATGAAACAGATCAATAGTGTAGACGACGCACGATATGTATTGGATACGTTCATATAATAAGTTATCCACTTGTAACTCGTAACAAGTTTTTTTTATTATACATCATCATTTTTATACTTTCCTTTATTTCATCCATGATATGTTCATCTTCTTTATGACTCAAATACTTTCTAAACCTTTGTCTCAATTCTGGTGTACCATATTGTTCCAACCAGTCTTCTAGTAAAAATTCTTTGCTTTCATATAGACTATTTATTTCGTCCTTTTTTTGTTTGATAATCCAATTACCATCTTCATAAATCATCAAATATTTATCTTTTTTATTCGAAATATAAATATTCATATTTTCAGGTTTGGATGGATTGAAATGTATTTTTTCTATCATATCCTTTACACAATAGCTGACTTTCTTGATGGCACCTATATAATCTTTGTTGGTCAAGTGAGACAAATCGGTGTCTTTGTACGACAATATATTGTTTTGAACATAGGTAATATGATTGACTTGTAGTTTGTCCATTAATTTATCCATTTGCTTTTGTTGTGTCTCCATTTGCTTTTGTTGCTTTTCATTTTGTAATTTATGATATTCCAACTCCTTATCTTTTTGAAGTATTTGTAAATTCATCAATCTGACCAATTCTTTTACACCCTTGAAGATTTAAATCCGCACCTTTCGGTGAAAAAATAAAAACTAAAAGGTTTATCCTTTTCTGGATTATGTAAATTTTGATTTTACTGA
>Ga0208646_1000764_pt1 | contig 18587 bp, 15 predicted proteins | sample AntAceMetag02UK8_FD_184762 | JGI IMG/M metagenome (GOLD analysis project Ga0208646, IMG submission 184762) | Saline lake microbial communities from Ace Lake, Antarctica - Antarctic Ace Lake Metagenome 02UK8 (SPAdes) (version 2) | ecosystem: Environmental > Aquatic > Non-marine Saline and... | reverse complement strand
AGCCCCCGGTTATAGGAGGCATCATGATTAACGAGAACACCCGGTATGACCCAAAGAACTGCGGACTCTATAAACCTGGCCACAAGACCCACTACGTGCAGTGCAATGTGATGAGAGACAAAAAGCGCTATCAGGCAAAGGTTGAGCTGATTTCTCCATACTCCTTACAAGTGACCACAAGGTCACAAGCTGAGGTTCTCTACTACCACGATGCAGTAGCCCTGCAACTGAAGTGCCTAATGGCAATAGATGGAGACATTCAGTATTGCCCGGAGTCAAACCTTCTCTATGTCAAGACCAATGGGCCAACCGGCAACATCAGGGGATCTTGGTTTCCCGCCTACCTGAGCAGGGAAGAGCTAACTATGTGTGAGAGCTCGGACAGTGACAGTGGCTATTTCATAAATGGGAGTAATGGCAGTGATGGTCAAATACCGCGCGGATAGACTGAAGAAACAGTTTGTCGTTTTTCATGGAGGGGCTAGGGGGAGTCAGTGTCAAACTTAACTGACTATCAGGCTAAGTATTTTGCGCATGAACTAAGGCGCAGTTACGCCAACGATCATGTTGGCAAACTGGCTGGACTGCTCTTTGATGCTCAAGTCGAGCCAAAACCTCACCAGATCGATGCTGCTCTCTTTGCGTTGCAGACGCCTTTTTTGCGCGGCGTAATTATGGCGGACGAGGTTGGCCTTGGCAAAACCATTGAAGCGGGAATTGTCATAACACAGCACTGGTCGGAGCGTAAGCGTTCGATTTTGATTGTGACCCCGTCTAGTTTGCGTCAGCAGTGGAAACAGGAGCTACTCGAAAAGTTTCTGATTCCTGCCACTGTCCTTGACACCAAAAATAAGGACACACTTCTTGCGCAGGGGTCGGCAGGACAAGCAGAAGTCCTGATCTGTTCCTATGAGTTTGCCCAGCGATACGAATCAACCCTGCTTCGGAGCTGGGATTTGATCATCGCCGACGAGGCTCACCGCCTGAGAAACCACTGGACAGGCAAAGGTAAAACCGCTGAGGCCATGAGTCACATCTTCGCCGGAGCTCACAAGTGCGTGCTTTTGACTGCAACTCCACTACAGAACAAACTTGAGGAACTTTACGGCCTGGTTTCAGTCTTTGACCCTGACTATTTCTATTCGCTTGATGCCTTCCGTGAGCGATACATCAAAGGTGGCAGCCTGGGCAATGGAGACGATCTAGCAGACCGTGTAGCGACCATAGCCAAGCGAACTTTGCGAAGGGATGCTGAGAAGTACATTCACTTCACCAAGCGAAACCCTCTCACTGTTGAGTTCACACCTAGCGAAGAAGAGCGCAGGCTCTATCACCTAGTCAATGAGTATCTTCAGAGAGACGAGTTGTTTGCTTTCAGTGCGAGCCAACGCCACTTGGCCGCTCTAATCATTCGCAAGCGACTTGGCTCTTCCACTTATGCCGTATCAAGCACCTTGGAGCGGATTTCGAATCGTTTGGAGGCAGAGACACTCGAAGGTGTAGCTAGATCGAATTCGGGCAAGATCATCGCCGCAGACTTCGAGCCTGAGGACCTAACTGACGAAGAGCTCGAAGAAGCTGAAATCATTGAATTTGGGCCAGGTTCAGAGGAATCAGCCGCCTCAAATTCTGAGCGCACGCGCATGATGCTTGCTGAGGTGGCAGAACTCCGAGAGTACGAAGAACTAGCAAAATCTATCACCGTGAACCAAAAAGCGGTGAAGCTTTCTGATGCCCTAGATAGAGGGTTTGCTCGTTTGAATGAGCTAGGGGCACCTGAGAAAGCGATTATTTTCACCGACTCCACCAAGACTCAGGAGTACATTGCTCGCTCACTTCGGGGCGATGGCAAGGGCGACGGAATCGTTCTTTTCAATGGTTCGAATGATGCACCCGATCAAAGCGCTATTTACAAAGCCTGGCTTGAGAAGAACAAGGGCAGCGACCTAGTCACTGGCATTGGTTCAGCGGACAGACGCAAAGCTCTAGTCGACTACTTCCGCGATGAGGGCAAGATCATGATTGCCACCGAAGCTGCTGCTGAGGGCATTAATCTGCAGTTCTGTTCCATGCTCGTGAACTATGACCTGCCTTGGAATCCACAGAGGGTGGAGCAGAGAATCGGCCGTATCCACCGATATGGCCAAAAGTTTGACGTAGTTGTTGCTAACTTCTCAAACAAGGGCAACATCGCCGAGCAACGAATTCTTGAGTTGCTCTCTAACAAGTTCAAACTTTTCTCTAGCGTTTTTGGCGCATCGGACGAAGTTCTGGGTGCCATCGAAGACGGCTTTGACTTTGAAAAAAAAATCAGCGAGATTCTGAACTCAAGCCGAACCGACGCCGAAATTGACTCAGCATTTCAGGAACTCGAAACCTTGTTTGCAACAGACATCTCGAAAGAAATGGCTAGCGCAAAGGCGAAAGTATTCGACAGCCTCGATCCACATGTTCAAGATCGTCTAAAGGCCTATGACTCCCAATCTTGTGATGTGCTGAACAAGTTTGAACGTCTTCTATTAGAGGTGACAAAACACGGGCTTGAACAGGTCGCAACCTTTGAGGGTGATGGACGCAACTTTGTTTTAAACGAGTCGCCTGTGAAAGATGCAGAACCAGGTCGGTATTTCTTTAAGAGCCAGCCACTCGACAATGCTCACCAATACAGGTACTCAAGCCCCCTAGCCCAGCACGTACTCGATTCTGCCATCGCGTCTGAAACACCTACCGCCGAGCTGACATTTTCTCTCGCAGAGTCCTCCCGTGCCAGCGCAGCGGTCAAGGCGCTCGCGGGGGAGACGGGCACTATGACCGTGGATTTGGTCACGTACTCGATGCAAGCTCGTGATGAACAAATTGCCGAATCTTATTTTCTTGCAGGGGCCATGACTTCAAAAGGGCAGTGGTTGGACTCGGAATATGTCTCCGATATCCTTGAGCTAACCTGCGTTGACGAGGCAGACCTGAATGGATCATCAAATCTGAGTGCTTTCGATAATCACCTAGATGCTCAAAGACAGCGCTTAGAACGTGAGGTTCAGGCAAGGAATTCTCGCTACTACGATCAGCAAGAGGAGTTGCTTTACCGAAACCAGCAGGACCGCCAGGCAGAACACGAAAGTCAAATCAGAGAGTTCAAGGCTAAGGAGAAGGAAGCTCGCAAAACAGCAAAAAACTCCGACGACCCCATGGAACAGCTTCGACTCAAAAAAGTCGCTCGCCGTTGGGAACAAAAGGCAGAGGAGGCCGATGATGAGTTTAGAGACCTCAAGAAGAAGCTTCGTGAAGAGTCGGACAAGTACCTAGAGCTCATCGAGCAGGCGCTCAAGGGCGTCCAGCAGAGCGAGCACATTTTTACAATTAACTGGAAGATCGTCGCCTAAAGGCGGGCGACCGATGAGGAGACAAAACCAATGAGCGAAGACATTTTTGAGACCCCTTCATCGACCCCCAATTTCCAGACTGAACTTGCATCTCAACTAGCGGATCTCGTTCCCGAGGCTATTGCCGATGGGAAAATCGACGTTATCAAGCTGCAGGAATTGCTAGCCCAAGACGCCGCCGACACTACCGAAAGGTTCGGGCTTTTCTGGCCAGGTAAACGCCTCGCTCTGCAGGTGGCCCAGTCTCCAACCAAAGCGACATTAAAGCCAATCTTCAGCGAATCGCAGAACTGGGACACAACGGAAAATGTTTATCTGGAAGGCGACAACCTCCAGGCGCTGAAAGTACTGCAGAAGCACTATCACGGCAAGATCAAAATGATCTACATCGATCCTCCGTACAACACAGGTAAAGATTTCGTGTACAAAGACAACTTTGTTTCTGGCATCAGCTCTTATCTTGAGTGGTCGAGCCAGGTATCAGATGCTGGTAAACCATTAGCGTCAAACAGTGAATCAGACGGCAGATATCACTCAAATTGGCTAAATATGCTGTACCCGAGGCTCAAGTTAGCCAGGAATTTACTCACCGAAGATGGCGCCATATTTATTTCCATAGACGATCATGAAGTTGACAACCTGCGTCGTCTGTGCGCTGAGGTATTTGGCGAGAGTAATTTCATTTCCCAGCTCGTCTGGCAGAACAGAGTTTCTCCCGCAAATGACGCGACATGGTTCAGCAGCGATCATGAATATGTTTTGGTTTACGCAAAAAGGGCCAGCAGCTGGAGCCCCAACAGACTTGATCGCACCGAAAAGCAGAACTCCTACTATAAGAATCCTGACAATGACCTTAGAGGCCCCTGGAATTCTGCCGCCTACACCTGCAATAAAAATTCCGATGAACGACCAAACCTTTACTACCCAATAATCAATCCACACACAGGTGAAGAAGTTTGGCCCAAAAAAACGGCTGTGTGGGCGTATTCAAAAGAAACACATGAAGAAAATGTAAGGAATAATCTTTTGTACTGGGGGGCGGACGGGAAATCTGCTTCGCCGAGAAAGAAAACATTCCTAACCGAAGTTGGGAAAGTAGTTCCTAGGTCATTCCTCGGCCACAATGAAGTTGGTAGCACTCAGTCATCGACCCTGGACTTCCTGAAGATATTTGAGCATAACTACTTCCAGTACACAAAGCCTGTTGGATTGATCAAAAGGTTAATTCAGTATGGAACAAGTGACGGGGATTTAATTCTCGATTTCTTCTCTGGTTCGGGTACTACCGCACACGCGACGATGGCACTAAATGCAGAAGAGGCAACGAACAGAAGATATATTCTGGTGCAACTCCCAGAACCAATCTCACCTGACTCCCAAGCTGGCCGAGACGGCTACAGGTCGATTCCAGAAATTGCCCGCGAACGAATCAGAAGAGCCTCAAACGGTATAGCGGAAAGCCAAGGTCTTTTATCTCACGAACTCGACTTTGGATTTAGGGCTTATAGCCTGAGTGACACCAATTTCACTAAATGGTCTGAAACTAGTGAGGTAACTCCATCGGATTTGGAGGCGCACTTGTTCGATTCTAAGGACAGCGCAGCCGATTCAACATCGCAGGATGACCTACTCTCGGAACTGCTGCTAAAGATGGGTTATTCACTATCAGAGAAAGTTGCGGCAGCAACAGTTGGAGGGCTGAGCGTCAAATCTGTTGGTGGGGGTCTCATATTTGCCTATCTGAATGAGCACATTAAGCCGACGTTGGAAGCGTTGCGACATGTGGTTAGCGAATCTCCAGCTCGGCTTATTATTCTCGAAGATGCATTCCAAGGTGACGATGAGCTAAAGACCAATCTCGCTCAACTTTGTAAAAGTCAAAACATAGAACTGTGGACGGCCTAGTGAGCAGTTCAACTTTCAAATTCGATAGCTCTCAAGAGTTTCAACTCGCTGCAATCAATTCCGTAGTAAATCTTTTTGATGGGCAACCGAAAGATACTCAGTTCTTCAGGACCACACTTTCGGGCCTCATTTCAGAGGAGCAACATTCAGTATTCGACTTTGCCCGAACATTCGAGGTGGGTGCAGTCGGTAACAACCTCATAGTTGATCGCGAGATACTGCTATCAAATCTGCAATCAGTTCAAGATACTAATGGGCTTGAAGTAGTCAAGAAATTCTCGGGCGACTCACTTGAGTTTGACATCGAGATGGAAACTGGAACGGGAAAAACTTATGTCTATTTGCGGACCATTTTTGAACTTGCGAAAAATTACAACTTCACTAAATTTGTGATTCTCGTTCCGAGCGTTGCCATTCGTGAAGGTGTCGCAACAAGTATTCGGATAATGAAGGAGCACTTCCGGTCAATCTACCCAGCGACACCTTTCGATTGGCAGATCTATAGCGGCAAGAACGCCGAAGAGGTTCAAGGATTTGCTACCTCAACCAGCATTCAGATTCTCATCATGACCATCGATTCGATACGGGGTGATGCAAATAATCGCGTGATGCATCAAACACGTGACAAGCTAAATGGATTAAAACCCGTTGATTACCTGAAGTCCACGCGCCCTATAGTGATAATGGACGAACCGCAGAACATGGAGTCGCTGCTAAGTCAGACATCGATTGGTGAGCTTGACCCAGCTTTTACTCTTCGCTATTCAGCAACACACAAAATCACTCGCAACCTTGTCTATCGTCTGGACCCTGTGGACGCACACGAGCTCGGCCTTGTAAAGCAGATCGTTGTTTCGGACGTGCAACAACAAGGTGCAGATGCGGCCCCGTACATAAAGTTCGTGTCGGTCAAGCGGGAACCAACATGGATTGCACGCCTGGAACTTTCGTGCCGCGATGCAAGCGGAACCCTTAAGCGAAAAGAGGTCAATGTTAGGCAGAACCAGGAGTTGTCTGATGCTAGATTGACTGACAACTCTGCCTATGAAGGTATCTGGGTTTCGGAAATGAATATTGGCTCGCCCAGCGATCCTGCATTTATCGAGCTAAACCTTCATGGCATGCTCTCAGAGGGTGAATCTATTGGTGGCGCGAGCACTGCGATCTATAGAGAAATGATCCGCGAAACCATTCGCGAGCATTTGCGAAAAGAGCTCCAGCTGCGAGACAAGGGCATCAAAGTTCTGAGCCTATTCTTTGTGGACAAAGTCGCTAGCTATATGGGCGAGGGTGCCACAAACTTGGATGCCAATGGTGACTTTGCTAAATGGTTTGATGAGATATTCCTAGAAGAAACGGCAAAGAACGCAAAGTGGGGTGAGCTGTTCTCCGCTCACCCAAGTCAAATGCGCAAAGCCTACTTTTCGCAGATTAAGAGGGGGAAAATCGTGGTCGGCGTTAAGGATTCGCGAGATGGCAAGTCCAACTCGGATGACGACGATGCCTACGAGTTGATTATGAAAGATAAGCAGCGCTTGCTTGATCAGAATGAGCCAGTGCGTTTTATCTTCAGCCACTCCGCTTTGCGCGAGGGTTGGGATAACCCAAACGTCTTTCAAATCTGCACATTGAGAGAAATCGGCGCGGAAGTTGAAAGGCGACAAACAATCGGTCGTGGCCTCAGACTCCCAGTTATGCAAACCGAGCAGGGTTATGAGCGAGTATCGGATAGAGGTATAGCTTCACTAACAGTCATTGCGAACGAGTCTTACCAAAATTTTGCAAAGTCTCTTCAAAATGAGTACAAGGCGAATGGCATTCAAATTGGCAAGGTGCGAGTTAATGAATTCGCCAAGATTCCCGCGCTCACTGATGACGGAATTTACACGGAAACTAACCTTGGTTTTGCTAAGTCTCAAATCATCTTTGAACACCTCACTACCACTGGTTTTTTGGCGGATGGGCAGGTCACTTCAAAATTCATTCCAGACTCAATAGGTTTCAGCCTCGCTCTTCCTGGGGAATTAGATCGCTATGAGGCGCACATAGTTGAACTCATGAGAAATGCGTCACTTGAAAAGTTTGTCAAACCCAAGAGCAAGCGACAAAACCGCGTATTAAACAAGGCCGTCTATTTGAGCCCAGAGTTCGAAGCTTTTTGGGAGTCAATTAGTCGTAGATCTACATATCGGGTTTCAATCAATCGAGAGAATCTCATCCATTCGATAGTCAAGTCGATCCAGGCCGCTCCTCAAATACCCCCACTGCGAGTAGAAGTCACTAAGGCAGGCATCAAAGTTGTTCGTGGCGGTGCCAAGAGTGATGAGCTAAGCTCTCGCTCAGCGATTCTCCAGGGATCTTACGAGCTACCCGATATCGTCTCTGAACTACAAAATGCAACTTCCCTGACGCGTTGGTCAATTGTGGACATCCTTGTACGTAGTGAAAGGCTTGCCGAGTTTATAGGTAATCCAAACGATTTCATTTCAACGGTTAAGAGAGTAATTCAGGCCGAGTTGGCAAAGCTGGTTGTGGAAGGCATCCAGTACGAGCGCATCGCTGGTTCGTTATATGAGCTTAGAGAGTTGCAAAAAGACGGTGAAGAAGAAAAGGACCGCTTCCTAGACCAGATGTATAGGGTCAAAAATTCAGGAAAGTCGGACTTCGACTATGTTGTCTTCGATTCAGATGTTGAGCGCCAGTTTGCAGAGAAGTTGGATAGCCGTGAGGATGTCAAGTTCTTCATGAAGCTACCTGCCAAGTTCAAGATTCCGACGCCCGTGGGTGAATACAACCCAGACTGGGCCATCATTAAGCGGGTTGACGGCGAGGACCGTCTCTACATGATTCGCGAGACTAAGTCGACGCTTGATGAGCTAAAGCTGCGACCAACTGAGGCAGCCAAGATTGCGTCTGCCCGCCAGCACTTCAAAGCTATTGGGATAGATAATTATGACGTTTCAGCTCCTGGTGCTTGGAATCTCTAGTTTTAAACACTTTTTGCAGCTTTTGACGGCGGTGGTGTCAATTTCAAGACTTGAAAAAAGATCGATCAAGCACTCTTTGTCAAGATTATGGATTCGCGCAGTTGATCTAGGCTGACCATCGCAACTCACGAAAATGGCACCCAGTGCTTGAGAATTCGCAAGATGAACTCCATCAGACATGGCCTTCGACGGGTTGCCTTTGTTTTCAAGGTGCGACTCATACAGGTAGTGGCTCTGGTCAGTACCTAAAATTGTTTCCCCGAGAATACCTTTGTCGAGTTGGAAAATATTGTTTGGTGTTGTGGAAAGACCAAGTATGTCTACAACGCGTCGATTTTTGATCTGGTTCTCCTGTGATACTTCTGGCCCTTCAGTTAATTCGTACATGGCTTCTCGTGCGAGTAAAAGCTTTATCGTGCTTGAGTTGTGAAGTTCAGCTAGTTTTTGAGTCTCGTACGGTAAATCGACTAGTTGGATGATCACATTTGTGTCCAGGTAGTAGCTCATACGCAAAGCCTATCTCCGACGAATATTCCGTTCAGATTCCGTTCAACGGACGGAAACGGACGGAAACGGAAACATCTGCAAAGGCTGGCTTGACCAATGAAATACTGGGGTACGTTGCCAATTCCTCTACACATAGGGGTCCTGCCACATAACTACGGATCTGAAGGTCATGAATGAAGCTCGTCTTCGTGCAGGCGGTCTATCAAGTCCCGCTTCTCAAGATATTCATTGAGCCATCCCTCTTGTTGTCCTAAGGAGTTGTCTCTCAGTCTTCGGAATTTGGTTTCGTTGTGCGCCTGTCCGTTCTTGCCGGGGGTTGCAAGCCATGTTGAATGGTCAAGTCTTATTGCTTCAGCAGCGACTGCGGCTGGTGTCACAAAATCTCGTGGTTGATCTGGTTCAAAATCTACAAAACAGAAAAATAGATCGGATTCTGTTTGGCTTTCGTGCTTTTCTTGCATGTGCCAACCGAGGCCCCCTCCCGCTTGTCTTGACTTGACCTGCACCAGACATGGAAGTCGACCATTAAGAAAGTTAACAAGAATGTCTGCCTTGCGAGCACCCCTCGGGGCTTGTGCAGCTAAAACCCCTCGAGAGAGCAGTCTGGAAAGAAAAAGGTGCTCTCCAGCCGCACCGGTTAGTTGGGTGTCGATTTTATTTGGCATTTGAATCTCCCTTCACTCAAGCCTATGTAAGGGGCCTCTACTCACCTGGAAAACATCGCTTGTTTGACTAGTCAAGCTCTCTTTTTTCGATGTCCAAATCCAAATTGATTGCAATCTGGTCAAGAAACTCGACGGTTGTAGCAAACCATTCGGTGCCACCTGATCTTGCAAGTGTCTTTGAGTGTCCAGCAGAGGCTAGCAACCGATGGAACTTCTTCTCTAACGCTCCATAAGGATTATGTGAATCGTCGGTCAGTTTTGCGTTGCTCGTGTAAACCCGAAGGACCACTGGATCCTCTGGCATCGCGGTAGACCTGAGTTGGTCTGCGATTCGCTGTTCCACGACTCGTCCTGTTTGTCCAATCTTGAACCAAAATCTTTCGGGGTCAACTTTTGCTGGGACAATTAGGTAGGTCGGAAAAGTGTAGACATAGACCCCACCCATTTGTTCAACCTTCTCGGTTAGCTGATCTGAAGACTGAGTTAGATCTTGAACCTCTTCTTCTCTTGATTCATCGCTCTTTTCAACTGAGTCAGCTAGGTTCCGAAGGCGCTGAAGGTATTCAATAGCTTCGTCTGAGAAATTTGGGTTATCTCGAAGAAGGCCACCAATAGATCGACCCGCTACCGCAGCGCGAGATGGCGCAGATGGGACCACGCCATCCTGGATAAATCGAATCACCCTGGCAAGATTTCCAGCATGACCACTATTTGCTCCAGCGCCGGCACTTGCCATGGCAGTCGGTGATGTATGGCCCTCGGCCATTGCACGGGCTACTTTGCCCAAAGCTCCAGGGTTAGCCTCAAGCGCACTATTTATTTCGCTAGTAACTTCTGAGTCTTGTGCCCTCATTTTGGACCCCCCGCGGTTTGTGATGACTCCCAAAGTGCCAACCCTTCGAGTCTATCCGCCCTCAACGAGGATGGAAGAAGCCACTAATCTTGCATCTGTGACCAAACTCCTCGCCACCAAAGCACGCAATGCACTTTGGTTGCAGTTCTTTGTTATGGGTGTTGTTTCTATGGCATGGGTGCCTAGAATCCCGGAGATAAAAACAGCCAATGAGTTATCTGATACTCAGTTTGGTCTGGTGTTGATTGCAAGCTCCATTGGGGCAGTTCTTGTCTCAGGAAGATTGATATCTGGAGTTGGCTCTAGTTAGTTATTACTTCAAGCTGCCAGCGGTGATGCCCTCAACGATCTGCTTATTGAATGCGATGTAGATGATGATCATAGGAAGAGTAACAATCGTCAGGGCCGCAAAGAGTAGGCCGTAGTCAGTCACGTAGCGACTGGAGAAGGCAAGTAGCCCGGTCGGTATCGTTTTGAGTGCATCGTCCTGAATGTAGAGCAGGGCAAGCAAGAACTCATTCCAGGACGAAAGTGCTGAGAAAATGCCAACTGTCGCAAGTCCTGGCTTTAGTAGTGGCATAGCAACAAGACGGTAAATTGTGAAGTCGTTTGCCCCCTCCATTCTTGCCGCTTCAAATAGCTCATCGGGAAGCGCTTTTAGATAGACAGTTAGCAGGTATGTGGCCAAAGGTAGGCCCATAGCGATGTAGGGGATGATCAATGCAAACCGGGTATTAGTTATGTAAAGAGCATTGAACATTGTGCTTTGAGCAATGAAGTATGACTGCAGTGGCAAAAGTAGCCCGAGCGACAGTAATCCCATCAGTGCTCCCCTGCCGCGGAACTGATAGCGGCTGAACGCAAAGGCCGCGGCAGAACCGGCAAATAGAATCACAATCACAGCTGACCCGGTTGTGATTGCGCTATTTAGGGCATATTGTCCTATGTTCCCGACGACCCAAGCATCCACCCAAATTGAAAAGTCCCAAGTTTTAGGTAGGGCAAAGGGTTCTCTGAAAATCTGTTGATTGGTTTTTAACCCCGATATGGTCATCCAGACCAGTGGGAAAGCATAAATGATCGCAATAAGGCTAAGTCCTAAAGTGACAAGAAGCCTTGGGATTCGGTATTTAAGAGCGACCTTCGGCTTGCGCCTAATCCTGTTCAGGGTTGTCATGCTCGCAACTCCTTCTTCTCGCTCCATTTGCGAATCCTTATGAACATCCAGCCAACAAGCAGAATCACGACGGTCAGCACAACTGCCATCGCAGAACCATAGCCGACATCGGCATTTCTAAAGACCGTGCGAACCAAGAGTGTGGTCGGAATCTCGGTGGCATTGAACGGTCCTCCATTGGTGAGAACAAAGAATAGGTCAAAGCCCTGGAATGCTCCTGTCACACAGAGCAAGACACCTACTTCAATCGCGTTGCGGATAAAGGGAATCTTTACGCTCCAGAAGATCCTCCACTCACCAGCGCCGTCTAGGCGGGCAGCTTCGGAAAGCTCGGATGGAACCTGTTGAATTGCGGAGTAAAAAATCACCATGAAGAACCCGGAGAACACCCAGCCTGAGACAACGCTTATTGCTAGTAGCGCAGTGTCTGGATCTCCCAGCCAAATTCTTGTTAGGTCCTCTAGGCCCAAGGAGGTCAATACGCCGTTGACCAGACCGAAGTCTGGGTTGTAGATGAAGCTCCAGAGAACCGCAACAACAACCATTGGGAGCATGACCGGTGCGAATAGCGCGACCCGGAACCAAAGTGACCCAGACTTTTGGACACTAATTAGTCCGGCGAGACCAAGACCTACCATGACCTCCAAAACCAGAGTGAGGACTATGTAGAGAAAGACGTTTTGAAACGACTTAGCAAAAATGTCGTCTGTTGTCAGCTCTATGTAGTTTGCAAACCCCACAAAAGTGAAATCACCAAACCCGTTCCAATTGGTGAAGCTGAACCCGGCGGTCGCGACCATCGGAATCAGTACTGCAAAAATGAAGAAAGCCAAAGCGGGTGCAATGAATAGGTATGGCACCCAGGGCTTGGTGGCTTTCATTTGGTTTCTTTCTGTTGGTGCTGAGTGCACCCGGTTGGGCTAGGTGCACTCAGCCATTCAACTGTTGTTATTCGACCTGAGCAGCTAGATCTGCTGCTGCTTCTTCAGGAGTGCTTACTCCACCGAGCACAGCGGCAACTGCACGGTAGAAGTAGTCAGCAACCTCAAGGTCGTAGTCGGTGTCTGGTGGTCCAACAATGTTGTCTGAACCAGCCAGCATGGTGTTCAACCTTGCTGTTCTTTCATCAAGCTCAGCATCGGCAGCGGACAAAGCCAATGGAATTGCCTCTGCCTCAATGAACTTGTTTACGAACTCGGCGTTGTTAGCCATAGCTAGGAACGCCGCAGCCTTGTCCTTCATTGGACTCATGTCGTTGATGACATAACCGGTTACAACACCGATAACACTGCCTTGGTCTCCGGCTCCGCCTGGCATTGCAGGTAGGTTGACGAAGTCGAAGTTGAGGTCCGGTGCTTCGCCAATTGCCCAGCTAACCAACCATGACCCGATTGGGTGCATTGCGGCTTCGCCTTGGAAGAACAGCTGAGCTCCTTCGTTGTCAGCAATTGCGTTTACGCTCTCGTTGACACAGTTGTTGTCAGCCAGCTCCTTGATGAAACCGAAGGCTTCAACCCACTCAGGTGTATCGAAAGATGTTCGCTGTGCCAAGGCAGAGTCATAAACATCTTCACCAACAACTCGAGAAGTTAGGTGTCCAAGCCAGTTACCAGCGGCCCAGAAGTCCTTGTTTCCCGAAGCCATTGGAATGTAGCCTGCTGCAGAAACTGCCTGGCAGGTTTCCATTAGATCTTCCCAGCTGGTTGGTGGCGTGATGCCCAGCTCGTTGAAGATATCAACGTTGTACCAAATGACGTTGGTGACGTCCGCCTTGTGCGGTGCTAACAAGAGCTTGCCGTCAACTTCTCCAGAGGAGAATGCTGAATCGTCCCAGATGCCAGATAGCACACCTGATGTCATGTAAGAGGTTAGGTCAGCCGCGTAGCCACCTGCATTCCTCTCAGCAAGCCGGCTTCCTGCCCACTCAAAATAGACATCCGGTGCGTCACGGCCAGAAAGCAAGTTTGGCAGGCCAATTGTCTGGTAAAGGTCGTCATCGACGTAGTTCATCTCGACGGTGATTCCAGCGTTATCAGCTTCGAACTGTGCTGCGACCTGGTCCCAAACGGCGATCTGTGCCTCACCCGGAGAGCCCATTGCAACTCGCAATGTTCCTTCGGTGAGGTTTTCTGTTGAACCGCTGGTTGCCTCATCGGTCGTTGTCTCGGAACTTGTTGCACATGCTCCAAGAAGCAACGTTGATGCGGCCGCCAGGGCAATAAAAGCACTTCTTTTCTTAGTGATCATTCCTCTGCTCCTCATTGTTTGTGATGTTGATAAGTGACTCGCTTATTAGATGCCCCAAGAACATCTCAAGAGAGTCACCGAACACTCGCTTACCAGTTGACCGCAACCGAGTGAGTTCTAGTTCAAGCTCTGAAGCATGAACTGAGTCCAGCTGGCGCGCTTGTGCCAACGTGGCCAAATGACGCAGGATCTCCGCGCCAATTCTGAAGGTGTCCAACCAGGGACGGCACTGAGAAATCAAGGCTTGATTGCCAAAATCCTCAGAAAAAAGACGTTGTGAAGACTTTTCGAATCTTGTAGCAAGGTCATTTAGAGCGGCAACACCGGCGTCTAAGTCCCCAGAGATGCTTGCAAAATCCAGCGCGGACAGAGCGGCATCCACTTCTTTGGCGTCGCTTAGCGACAGACAAGATGAGCGAGAGTTGTTCGCAAAAACCTCGAACGCCGCTGCGTCATCTTTGTTTTCAGTCACCGACAAGATGCTTCTTCCCCAACTTGTTTCTTTCTCATAGCTAAAGGGGTCAGCTAGAAAGTCCCCCACTGTCGCGATAGCGATTTTGGACGCTTCGGCCATCTCCATGGCATTCACTATGATTCCTCGGCTTGTGTTGTAGAGCGCTGGGTCGCGTCGTTCATAGGGGCCAATGTGTAATTCGTGGGTCATCGCCACATCGTTCACGGGGAAGTTATCCCAGTAAAGCGGTTTTCTTCCTGTGGTCTTGGCAAAGATGATTGCGTCATGGGACTCAAGAGTTGCTGAGCAGATCGATTTTCCAGTCCACATAATGTCTATCGATTCGGGAAGTCCTGCGCTCAGTTCAGCTAGATATGGTTCAGTTCCTGATCCCCAGTAGGTTTCTGGACAAACCATCAATGTTGCATCCTCAAGGCTCGAGAGGTATTCGTGAGCGTCAAGAACTAGAGACTGGTGCGCTAGCGCAAGTGATGAAAAGGTTGCAAGGTCTTCTGGCCACTGGAGCTTTGAGGGGATGTCATCTAGAAACAACCCAAAGTCTTTGATTCCTATTTTTTGAAGGAAGGTGAGCTTGTTTCTTAGCAGCTTTCTGTGACCCTCGGAAGAATATCGAATCGAGAGGCCAGGGGACAAGGCCACTGCAAAGCGAATACCAAGGGATTCAGCTTTAGCCCTCAGCTCCTGAACTCGCTCCACCCATTCCTGATCTGGCTCACTAGCCCATAAGTGCCGGAGTATCGGCTCATCCTTCGGGGAAAAGACAAACATGTTGAATTTGTGCTGCGCCATGAACTCTAGAAAGTCGAGGCGTTCGGCATGAGACCAGGGCGGTCCATAGAAGCCTTCAATTACCCCGCGAATATCAAAACTTCGCTGGGCAACAACTGCGTGCGCTTGGGCTGACATCATCGAGCTCCGTGACGCCATGCATTTAGGTAACGAGCGTTTTGCTCATCCCCACCCTCGGTGTTGCTGCTGGTGTAGATAGCGGGTTGGAAGCCTTGCTCGACAAGGTTTGCAACGCTTTGAGCCACCAGAGCGTTGATGATTGCCGCCCCCATGACCGTGGAAGTCGGAGCAACCATTTTGTCGAATCCAGAAATCTGGATTGATGCGTCTCCAACCAATCCCCCATTATCAATCACTACATCAGCAATTTCATGGAGTCGCTTTTGCCCACTAACCCGTGCTGCCTTTGAAGTGGCATGGTTGATGCTGGTTATCGCAATCACTGGTACACCATTGGCTTGCATCGCCTCTGCCATTTCGCAGATGGTTGCGTTTGCTCCAGAGTTAGAAGCGATGATGGCAACATCGTTTTTGGTTAGTTGGTAGCTTTCCAGCAGGGTTGTGGCTAGTCCTGGAAGGCGCTCCAGTCTTGTGCTAAGGCTTGGATCGTGATGCATTAGTAAGCCGTCGAAGATAATCGGGTTTACTGAAACAAGGCCCCCGGCTCTATAAAAAAGCTCTTCAGCCAGCATGTGTGAGTGACCTGTGCCAAATGCGTGAATCGTGCCTCCGGAGGCAACCGTCTTGGCTATCAGGCTGGCTCCAGACTGGATTGATTGGTTTTGGTCGACCAGTAGCTTTCCAAGTGAATCTTGCAGCCCGCGCAGGTACTGCTCCGCGATATTTGTTGTTGTGGCTGTTTTAGTCACTGTTTCCTTTCCATCAGGCTTTCCAAACCTGAATCATGTGCTCGTAAGGTCCAAATTCATCTACTTGTCCCAGCCAAAAGGCTCCGGCTAGGGGGTTACTTGCTTCATTGCGAATTGTCAGGCCTGGAATCTCATCGGCGAGAGTTTTTTCAAGTGCTTCGGTTGCCAATGAAGAGCCATCAAAAAGCCTGCCGGCCCAGCTGAGAGTGGTTGCCGCTTGATTTAGTCCTGCTGCCGATATCGCACGCTGCACACTCTTTGATAAATCTCTCGCCGCGGAATTTACAATTGAGAGAGCTTCCTGACTTGTTTCAGCCAGCTCAAGCACAGCTCTGGCGAATTGAGAAATTGCATTCACAGGCCTTGGTCCAGAGTGGACCTCAGCTGCCAATGCCTCCATCGGGCCGAAGTGGCTAACAGCAAGTCTTGTGAGTTCACTCTCTGGACCTAAAAATTGGTTATCCAATACAAGTCTCAGGGCATTCCTGCCGATCGAAAATGCACCACCATCGTCGCCAAGGAGGTATCCGTAGCCACTGACGGAAAACGTCCGTTTTCCATCACCACCAACGCTCATACAGGCCACACCGGTTCCAATTGCAAGGGCAACTCCCGGTGCTCCTTGGAAATGGGAGGCGTGGTGAGTGACGCTGTCGTCAGTGACTAGGACTCTGGACAACTTCAGCGATTCACCTAGTCTCCGCGCAAGGTCCAAGCCCTTGCTCTTGTCGGACGGTGAGGTGGTTAGGCCAAGAACTGCCAAATCAATGTGTTCAGGTATCTGCTCGTTAACGGCCTCTACTATCAGGTCGTGAACTCTAGACAGAACCTCGCCCTCTAGCCTGCTGGCACCGTGAGTCTCAATGATTTTTTCGGAGCCGCTGACCTGAAGACGGATACCGGATTGCCCACCGTCAACTGCAAGAATGGCCGCACTCATCGCTGCTGCTCCCTAGAAGAACCTCTTGCAAAGGCGGCCCCTGAGACGTCCGCGGTCAATTGATACTTGTCTCCGCGGTAAGTGCAGCGGGCATACATGATCACATTTCCACGGAGGTCAGAGTCGATCATCTCGATCAGGAGGCACCCTTGAGTGCTTCCAATTTCTAGGAGCTTCTGCACTGGTTCCTCGGGAATTATCGGCCCTATCGTTACCGTTGCAGCGCCGACACTTATCCGGTAGCGATCAGTCAAGGTTTTATACAGAGACCCACCGAGGTCGAATTCGCTTAGGCCCGGGACTAGAGATTGCTTGATCCATACCGTTTCCAGAGCCATTGGTTCGCCTGTTGCCAGGCGAAGCCGGGTGAATTTGTAAACAGGTGTTCCGGGAGTCACATGAAGGCGCTTCGCAACAATGGTGTCTGCTATTCCAGGTTGAAAGGAGATCAGCTTGCTACCGGGAACCAAGCCTCGGTTTTTCATGTCTTCGGAGAATGAGGTCAGTCCCAGTGCTCTTACAAATGGTCGAGGTGCTACGAATGTGCCAGAACCGTGACGTCTTTCAATCGCACCCTCTTTGAAGAGCTCATCCATTGCCCTTCTGACAGTCATGCGAGCAACATCCCATTTTTCGCTCAGCTCTCGCTCGCTTGGAAGCCTTTCGCCGACTCTCATCCCGGAAATAATGCTCTGGAGTTCAAAGCGCACAGTATTCCGGTTTCGAGGCGAAGTGCGGGTATTGGAGGCCATGGGGATGATTAGACACGCTGACCAGCTGTCACGTCAAGGTAAAAAGTAGACCACTTTGTAACAATTTTGTATCTCAGAATGAACCACTTGTGCAATACGGCCCCTGTTCTATGGGGCTCTGGTGCGTCAAACGGCAAGATACTGGCGTGCTTCTGGTATTTGGATATTAACCACTTTGATTTTTTATGTGGTCCACTTTGTGAACCAGTTTTGTGGGGCATAGTCTGTTTGCTGTGGTGAACATCGTAAATTTCAACTATTCCCATTTCCCTGGGGCATACGCTGTGTGCTTGGCAACATCCGAGCCAGGTGGCGGCAGCCCAAGCCCTGACGCGAATCCAGAGTTACTAGGTCAGGTATACGTCGGACCATATCTTGTTCGTCATCCAGAACTTGCTCGGATTGCAGTAGACAGCGACGGGGTTGCTGGATATTTCCTTGGCACCAACAACAGCATAAAATTTTGGGCTTGGTGTGAAGAAAATTGGTGGCCTGAGCTTAGAAGTCAGTATCCACTCTCTGGCAGCGATGATTGGAACAGTGAAGTGATTGGGCTTCTACATAACCCACCAACTGCGCCAATGGAGATCGCCGAGCGCTACCCAGCACATTTTCACATTGACCTGCTGCCTAGGGCCCAAGGCGCCGGCTTTGCCAGAAGGTTGATCGAGGACTTTGTTTCGCAAGCCGAAGTTGGGGTTCACTTGGATGTGGGCCGGGACAACACAAGGGCTATCGAAATCTATAAGCATCTCGGTTTTGAAATTGTCGCAGAAGCGCCCGAGTCCTTTTATATGGCAAAGGATCGGGCCTAGCAATCTCACCTGATTCCACTAGTTCCGATTTCGACCGGCGTCTCGTTCTTGTCGGTCATTAATTGCCAATTCCAGCGACTAATCTTGCACCTGTGACCAAAATCCTCGCCACCAAAGCTCGCAATGCTCTTTGGTTGCAGTTCTTTGTTATGGGTGTTGTTTCTATGGCGTGGGTTCCTAGAATCCCGGAGATTAAAACAGCCAATGAGTTATCTGATACTCA
>Ga0208646_1000757_pt1 | contig 18666 bp, 20 predicted proteins | sample AntAceMetag02UK8_FD_184762 | JGI IMG/M metagenome (GOLD analysis project Ga0208646, IMG submission 184762) | Saline lake microbial communities from Ace Lake, Antarctica - Antarctic Ace Lake Metagenome 02UK8 (SPAdes) (version 2) | ecosystem: Environmental > Aquatic > Non-marine Saline and... | reverse complement strand
CAACCATTTATAACATTGGGCTACATCACACCACTCTACCAGTATTTGTTCGTTATCGATAGACCACTCGATTTTGATTTCATCCTTTTTTATCAACTTATCATCGGGTTTATCGGGTTTATCGGGGATTATTTTGTCTATATTTGTATTGACAGTTTGTGCTAAATTCTCATTTTTTTCGTCATTCATATGGATAGGATATATATATTATCTATTGAAATAAAATTGTAATCACAAAATCACAATTGTATTATTTTTTTCATTATATTTTACTCGTTACTCTGGTTACGTATTGTATTCAAAAATCATTATTATTGTCGCTAAATGTTTCATTCGTTTTGTTCGAATCACCGTTATCTGACTCATCATCATTTTTAATCGTCACATCCGGTTTTGTAATCGTCACATCCGGGTTTTTAATCGTCACATCCGGTTTTGTAATCGCCACATCCGGTTTTTTAATCGTCACATCCGGTTTTGCAATCGCCACATCATCCTTCTCTATTGTTTCATGTGTATCGCTGGTTTCGTCCATGGAATAAAATTCATTCATTGGTTCAGAATCATCAATGTCATCAATCGAGGACATGAAATTTACATTAATATTTTCTTCAACCTCTGCATCAAACTCTTGCAGTTTTGTTAAAAGGCGCGTGAATTGTTTCTTTTGTGAAACATGAAAAAAAGATATATAATTCACATACAATGTTATTTGTTGTTTTAAAATCATGTTCTCAAAGTCCAATGTATTTAAAAAATTAGATACAGAGAACCCGCCACGATTTTTATCATTATAGTTTGTTATCTTCTCACACGTATTCTCGTACTTCATTTCTAAATGGTTCACGAATTGTAAAGTCATATTATGTATACTTGATATGTCTTCGTTTGAATACTCATGACTTGTATCCAAATCCTTATAAATAGGGAAACTTTTATATTCTAGTTCGTCTCCATTCAAGTCTGCAGAATTATCTTTAATGTATGTAGATACCAAATTATAAAGTTTGTAATAGTCGCAATACATACGGTTAGATAACAGCGTTCGGAATTTATCCAGATTATCCATTTCAACTGAAAATGCTCTATATTGAAAGAAAAAAGAATCCAAACAAAAGACAAATATTTTCTTATTGTTTTTTTTCGATAACTCGCTATATACTGTTTTCAAATGGGATAATTTGGTCTGTATTGTATTTTTCATACGTAAAATTTCTTTGTTTAAATTGGTTATCGTATGAAAATTCTTTTTGAATTTATCTAAATTAAATGATTTGTTCATTCTATTTTGTATACATTTCCACCTCATAAAAAAACTCACGGAAAAGCTTTTTTATTTGTTTTTGTTTTTGTTTTTGTTTTTGTTTTTGTTTTTGTTTTTGTTTTTGTTTTTGTTTTTGTTTTTGTTTTTGTTTTTGTTTTGTTTTGTTTTGTTTGTTTTTTATCTGCAAATCTATAGAGAAATCGTATTTTTCGACCAGAGGTCATATTTGTTCTCCCATAGATTATAATAATAATCCCTTGTATTTTCATTATAAATCTGGGTCATAATTGTATCATAATCATCATTGCAACTGGTTTCATCCACCATCTTTTTATCAATTGCGTTTGTTTCTACGTCTACTACTATTTCTTTCTTCTCGTCTTTCTTCTCGTCTTTCTTCTCGTCTTTCTTCTCGTCTTTCGCTTCTAGATAAAACACGGGTATATTCGCAAGATTTACTACCATTTTTGGTCTTAAATCTTTATTTACGTGTTTCTTCACCTCCCAATATTGCCCCGCTTCTTCGTCATATACCAACTTAATGATATACTGTTTGTTTAATTCCACCACAAACTTCTTTGATTGAGATGTATTATATAATTCTACATTAAAGAATACATACGAATAGGAATATTTGTTCTCATTGATTTTTTTATGAAGATCGCAATATGTGATTTTGCCGATATTCATATCATGAAATGTGTTCTTTAAATCTTGCACAGTCACATATCCCAACATTCGGGGAATATATAACTTCAATGTATTTGTCTTGGACATGTTCGTTTAATTTTACTATTGTAATTTGTTAGTTGATTATTCATTCTTTTGTAACTAAAAAAGTATTCAATTTTTCGTTGAAAAATCGAATTTTTTATCACATATTATGTAATAATATTACACCGACTGGAAAGAAAAATGAGACAAGATTATCCTAAAAAATAAAATTATCAGTCATTTTTCCTTCTTTATTTGATAAATCAAATCGGTGGTGTAAAAGCACCTTTTTTCATAGGCATTAGACTACATTTGACGACCTCGTCCTTTTTTACTTTGTTATAAGGTTTCGGTGGTTGGTCTATTATTATCCATTAGGCTTTCCACGTGTTCTGTGTCTCCATTTTTAATTGCCCTAATGAGGGGATTTTTTTTGTCCCTCTTCTCTGTCTTGTCTGTCTTGTCTGTCTTTTTGTCGGTTTTCCAACAGCGTTTGGATGAGTCTTCATTAATATATATTTACACCTTTGAATATTTAAGTTCGCACAAACAATGCGAAAAAAAGAGGTTCAAAGTTAGGTCTTTTCATACCTGCGTAAAGTTTGATTATAGGCACTCGTTGAAGTGCTTTGATTACTTTTTTCTCTACATAAATAACTTGGTCTGTCTATGTTATTTATTGCGTTCTTTGCTATTTTGTAGATATTAGACGAACCATTGCGGTCCCTATTCCACGACCCACAACCATTCTTACAATGTAGTAGTCCGTGAATTAATCGCAATTCGTCCTTATTTTTCTTTTTGTTTGGGTGTTCTCGCACCATAAACTTCTCACATATCCCTCCATCGCATTTGGAACATTTACAGGAACTTCTAAACTCATCTACTAAAAACACATTATAGTTATTTTTTCTAAACAAAGTTCTTATTCCCTTTCCTAATGTAGGTTCTTTATATTTCATTTGTTTTCGCTGTTCCCAATCACCTATACAAATAACCACATTTTCAGGATTACCATATGTTTTTTTGAAATCGCTAATCATTTTTTGTTCGTTTCGTTTGATATTGATATATTTACCAAACTTCAACTTACGGAATAATTCCTTACGATAAAATCTAAATAATATATGATTTATTCTATTTTTTTCTTGTAGATATTCTTTAAACTTGGTAATTTGTAGTGATTTACGATTGAAGTGTGATAGTTCTGTTTCATATTCTATGATGGTTTTTCCTTCTATCTTATTGGTTTTCATACCCAAAATAATATTATTATATTTTTTCATCTTGGTTTCTTTTCTCCGTTGGTCTTGTGAATACCGAAATACATTCGCATCTTTGGAAGCATCATCTACGCAATAAATCAAGTCGGATTTTCCAGGGTCAATTCCTATAACTTTCTTATCTTGCAATATAGAATAATTATCTAATTCATCAATATACAATTCTTTTGATATTCCCTTCTTCATCATAGGTAGTTTCTTACCAACTAAATCATCTCGTAAAAATAAAATACTCAATCCAATTCCATCTGTGGAAACCATATGATGAAATGAAAATCCTGTTTTATGAAACATTTTTCGCTCCGTTCTAAAAAAGAACTTCCATAACTTATCTTCATTCTTTTTCAGTTCCCCTTTTGTTTTGAAAAATCCTTTTGTTCCGTGTTCTTTTCTCAATAATAGATTAACTAATGTAGTTGTATCTAATCGTATATACTTTGGCGTGATTTCACTTCGTAATGGAAACACATTATTAACACTTTCATCGTCATTTTCAACTTGTTTCATCATATAAATCATACACGGCAAATAATCCATCGTTTTACATTTCAAATCATACATAACACTATTTTTTTCATACTTGGTTTTAGGTGGTAAAATATGTTGCTTTTGTTGTGTAATCCATTTATGATAATGATGATTTGATTGGTATGGTTTATCATCTACATTCAATAAATCATTCTTTATTTTTCGTAAATCAGCACAGAGGGTTCTTATTCGTGCATCACGCTCCATTTTAGTTTTTCCCAATTCTCTTATTTTATTCACAATCAGTTTCTTTTTCCAAACAACATTTACATATCGTTCAACATATTCTACATAGTGTAATTGTATGTTATTCTCATACATTGTGATAACATCTTCCTTCAAATAATCTAATGTAGTATTTAGTCCAGCATAGTCAATTGGGTCATTTTGTGTAAGAGGTAAATAGTGCTGATTGTAGAAAGTGATAAGTTTGTCTTTCATTTCAATCGTTTCTTTATTTGGAGGTTTTCCTCTTTTTTCAGTTTTCTCACCACAAACAACTTTCATAGAATTATTAATGAGTTCTTTGCTTACTATTGGTAATGTTTGATTATTGTTTTCATAGTAATCTAATAAATATAATTTCAAAAATTGTAAAGTATGAATAACAATCTTGTTAGATTTCACAACAGCATCATTGATTATTTTTGTATTAAGTTCAGGATGTTTTAATACACTTTTGAGTGAGGTTTTAATGGATTTGAAAAACTCAGGTGGTTTCTCTTTTGCTTTTTCCATTCTATATACTATGTAAATATATTATTTTAAGTATTTTTCCCTAAATAATATATTTTAAGTAAAAACCCCTAAACTTCCGTAAAAATATACAATGGACTTTTTATCCATTTTTCATTAATTTTGAATTGCCCTTCTTTATTTTCAATTGAATATTTTGGTTGAACTAATTTCTTAATAATAGACAACCAAGGTCGTTTAATTCGTTCAGGTTCTCCTACTGCTTTCATATTATTAAATGCAAACCATTTTCGTATTTCAGGTATAAGTTCCATAATTTGTTTTTGTATATCTTCATTATGGTCTAATTCATATAGTGTATATCTATTCTTATTTTCCAAATCTAATATGCTAATAATTTTATCAGTAATATCATCTTGTTCTTTTTTATACAATTCACTTTTTAATCTCATAGTTGCTATATAATTTACATAAATAATTTTTAAGTAAATTACGATTTATAATTTTTCATACAAAATATAATTATGCTCTACATAACGGACATAATAGAAGATGCTTGTTGTTTTCCTTTTCTTCATTCTTTTTATCATCCCATTCGTTATAATTTATATTGTATGTTTCAATTAGCGGATATTCGTTTTTCCATTTAATGTTTTCTGTGTCTTCATAATATTCGTCTTCTATATCAGGGTATGGGAATACTGGTTCTCCACTATCATCGCCATACATACATCGTTTGAAACATTCAATACACGCCGTGTGATTACAACACGGATATGATATACCCCTTTTAGTTTCCAAACATATAGGACATTCAACATTATCACTTATTTCTAATACGCCGTTGTCTTTACCAGGCGGTCTTATTATATTCGTATTAAAAAACATATCACAATTAGTGCATAAATATCGACCTTTACATTCAAACCACCATTTAGGCAAAACCGCCTCACATAGTTCATAATTTTTACATTTTATTCCACCTCCATCCTCTTCTGTGTATTGATAATCAAAACCAATATTATTATTTTCATAATCTAAATCTTGTTGCATACTTATAATTATTAATATTATTTTATATTTATACTATTTCAAATTATGATTAACTCGTTTTATAATTTTTCAATTTACACCTACGAGTAGATGGTTTCCGCTTATAAGTAATATCATCTTTTACACCATAAGCATATTGAAAATAATTCTTATAATTTTCTGGTTTCACTCTATCTATTGATTTATCAATATTTTCCTCTAATCCTGCAAATGTATATACATCTCTGTTCTTTTTAATGTATGTTTTTATTTGGTTAAAATACATTTCTATTGCATTTGTGATTGGACTATATGGAATGGTAAATAGATATTGATTACCACTTTTTATTATTGCTTCTCTTACCATATCGTTATTATGACTTCTTGCATTGTCTAATATAATAAGATGGTTCTTGTATTTAGGTGCTATTTGTGTTTCTATAAACTCTACCATTCTTTCTTTGGTTGTTCCACCCTTTTCATAAAATGATTTACCTACGCATTTTGAATTATTGATTGCAACTAACAAAGTAAAACTACGGAATACAAAGTTGTTATTTGTTTTGATTATACATCGCTTACCAATATAACATCTACTATATGAAGGTTTCAAATGAGAACCTATACTGGTTTCATCTAAACAAATAATCTTATCAATTGGATATTTACGCACTTCATTATAGAATGCTTCCATTTCTTTATTTTTGTCTGTGAGTTGTTTTCTGCGTTCTTTTGGATAATGTTGGTGTCGTGTCCGTTTCCTTGTCCTATTGTTTGCTCTAATAACTCTACCTAAATGTTGTGGGGTTATATCAAAATCGTTATATTTTTGTTTCATAGAAGATAAAAGTTCATCCATTGTAAGTTGTTCGTTCTTATCTATCATATTTACAGCAGTTTTTACTTGGTCTTTATTTATCTTGTATGAGATAGGAGTTCTATTCTTTCTTGAAATATTTTTAGTAGTTTTGTATCTATCAATCCATCCTTTTAGTGTGCTTTTCTTGCAATCAAATATACCACATACTTTATCCATACTATCATTGTGATTCAAATAGTATTTAACCGCACTCAATTTATAATCATCACTTTTGTATTTATTCATATAGTAAAAGAAGAAAAACACTTATATTTTGTGCGAACTTAAATATTCAAAGGTGTATATAATAATTATATATTACTCACATAAATTATATATTACTTACCAATTACATTGTGCGATTTGATTACAATACATGTATGAATACTGGATACTTATGACAATCGCCGCGAGTTTCTATCCATTAGGACATATACTAAATAATACCAGCTCTTGGTTAGGGACGTTTAGTCAATCTATGATTCATGTTGGTGGAAATATTGCAAATGTTATATTATATTCGGGTTATGTACCCAATTGATAATACAATCTTTTGATTTGAATTCATTGAGAAGTAGTCGGTATTTCAAACTATCGCCAACGCATAATATAGACATCATGAAAAATTGAAGAAGGTCTTCGATGCGATAACAATGTAATACACCTGAAAACAAAGACAATATGACAACTATCGATGATGCTGAGTTAGAGCGACTACGCTATATGGAAGAAAAGTATAAAAAGGTTAAAATGTGGAGAAATAAAGCTACTCAAAACTGGCGTGAAAAAAATCGCGATAAATACAATGCCTCTATGCGAGATAAATACAAGGAAAAGAAGGATGATGTATCATTCAAACAGAAAAATCGTGAAAACGCAAAAAAACATTACTACAAACAAAATGAAGAATCAAAAAACATTCCTTCCTAATTTATAGTAAAATTGATTCTTTTTTTGATAAAATATACCTCTGTAAAAATTACAATGAGTAGTGAATATTCAAATATGTTACATCTTGATTACAACGACATTCTTATCAAATATGGTATGGATATTCATAATATCAAGGTGGGTGAAAGTTATATCAAAATACAAAGAGACAAAACGATTACTGACTTAGGTAAGTGTCTTCATAATGAAACAATCGAGTATCCTAATTACAACAATGAATTTTGTGGCGTGGTTGAACTTTTATTTGAAAAAGCGTCTGAGAAAATATATTATACATATCCTACAAAGGAAAATACGGATATTCTCCCCAAATAAATCGAGATGTCGGGTGACAAAAAAACATAAAATTGAAATACTTTACATATCAACTGTTTTACTATCATAATATCATAATAGTATAATCAAATACATTCAAAAAATGACTTCCTTAGATATAGATGTAAACCTGTATTTGAAGTCGAACATAAAACCAGAATATATTGGACGTAAACATAGACTACCGCACAATATAGACAACTTGTCTGACTTATCATTATACTCTCCTGAAAAAATAAACCTTCCGGAATTATCTAATTCTATACAAAAATGCAATGTTCTCTTGAATGATTTGACAAATATGTCTAGTGATGAAAACATAGATACATGCCCTGTTTGCTTTTCTGAACTTGGAGACACGAATGTCGTAATATCCGCGTGTAATCATAAAACGTGTGTATCTTGTTTCGCAACCAATCTGTTACATAACAAGAACAGTGGCGACTGTTGTGTTTTATGTAGAGCGAACGTTTGTAGATGAAAAAACACGATGTATCAACAAAATTGAATTATTAATATATTATTAGTAACCAGATAACAATACTATCAATAATCATAATCTATAACAATATGGGCCCCGTCAAATCATCCCGGTCCACCGCCCATAAATCTGCGAAGAAGAACACTCAGGTGGGTCGTCGTACAACGGCCGAATTATCATATGAATCAAAGGTACAAGACACGGTAGGCGCATACGAATTATCGCTACTCAGTCCTAGATTTGACCCAAAATGGATATTGGAAATGTCAGATAAACTACAAATCAATAATTATGAATATACGCGTGACGAGAAACGAGGCATTACTAACGTATATCGCGGATGGATCATAAAAAATGGGTTAGAAAAACCACGCAAAAAGATAAAAATACGTAAGATACAACCAAAAAAAAGGATACAACCAAAGAACCCGATACAAAAAACGTTATTTGATTTCAATTATACGCGTGTTCGTCAGAACAAGATCATTCGATACTTCTTCGCGTTGAAAAAGTAAATTACCTACTCGGGTTTCATCATAAAAAATATGTACATATTGTATTTTTTTTATGAAAATAGGTCTAAACGAGTTTACTTCTTTACAATCCTCTTTACTACCTTCTTCTTGGTAGTAGTAGATTGCTTAGTGTTACCGCTACCCTGTTGTATTTTTTCACGCTTTGTCTTATATTTGGTATATTCTTTGTCAAGGTTATTCAGTTCAGTAATCCACATATTTTCAAGAGAGGTCTTCTTCAATATTTCTAATTCTGTCTCGGTTGTTGCCTTTTCCTTCATAATCGTATCTACATTTTCTTCCGTTACAGAATCCATCGGCATCTTCACCAAATACTTATAATCTCCGTCAATGAGATTATATCCCTTTCCGTTTAGTAATTCAGTGACTTCTTGTGTCTTTTTTCGCCTCAAGTCAATTGACCCGGTGAGAGTTTCCTGAATATATTTCGCACGATTTGATAATCGCACAAGCTTCTTTTCCATATCTCGTACAAGATAATCCTTACGTTTCTGGTAGAGTCCCAAACGGATTTTATAAAAGTCCTCTATAATTTCCACGGGATTGTTATACTTACGTAGTTTGCAGTCAGAATCAAACATATTCATATTGGTGGTGCTAACAGTAGTAAATAGTTTCAATAACTTTTCTACACCATTGCATTCGTTCACATCTATTGACCCTTCCAACTCGCTCAGTTTTCCACGCGGAAATACAATTGTAAAATCGACCGACACTTCTGTTGAGACCGATGTAAAATCGCGGATTGAGGGAGCGGTCTTTTTTCCAGTCTTATCATTGGTCGCACCATCTACTAAGGATTCCAAGAAAGAGGTATACGGCATGGTCCACGTTCCAACCGGTAATTCTGTAATACGTATCTTGTCTTCACCGACCGTTTCATAGATTCCCTTAATCAAATACTTCTGTTCTGCGATGTTAGTAACTGTACCTTTAAACCCCTCATAATAAGGGACAAAATCTAAACTATCTACTGTCTTGTTTGTCAACTTTGCTTTCAAGTAATCAATAACCGCCTTTGGGTCGTATGACGCAACGCTACACGAAAAACCCGTGCCTATACCAGAAATACCATTCATTAACGCAAATGGAATAATAGGAACATAATACTCGGGCTCTACAAGTGTCCCATCATCATCCAAATACGTCAATACCGGATCATCCGCTTCTGGGAATATATGACGTGTTAATTGGTTCAATGCTGTAAAGATGTATCTTTCCGACGCACTATCATCGCCACCGTGCAATCGTGTTCCAAACTGTCCGTTTGGTTCCAATAAATTCACATTGTTTGAACCCACATAGTTCTGTGCCATATTTACAATGGCACCGTTCAAACTGGCTTCACCGTGATGATACGCACTATGCTCTGATACATATCCAGAGAACTGTGCGACCTTTATTTCACTGGTTAATCTTCGTTTGAATGCGGAGAATAAGATTTTACGTAACGATGTCTTCAACCCGTCCACCATATTCGGTATAGATCGTGCACAGTCATATGTGCTAAAATGTATCATTTCATTATCAATGAATTCTTCATAATTAACAGACGGACGACTTGTATCCAGATAAGAGGTCTTGTTGTAATTCTCTAACCACGTCTTACGGTCATTCGCACGTTTCTTATTAAATACCTTGTCAATAGAATCGTCGCTTATTGTCCCCGAATAAACGAAATCAACAATCTTTTTATGTGCGAAGTATTCCTTAAACTCCGCAGAGGTGGATGTTCCAAGACCCTTAAAATATTTAATCGTCCACCCGGACGGGTTACTATCTGCGAAGGTAGCCTTCCATTGGTTATATTCACCATCATTGTAAAACAACTTTGTCTGAGCCCCTTTCTTCGCTCGAAGAATAGGAGTATTCATAAACGAGATAAACCCAGGTATCTTCACTAATGACGACCATTCACTGTGGAACAGATTAATACACAAACCTTTGATATGCGACCCATCCAAATCCTGATCGGTCATATACATAATCTTCCCATATCGCAAGTGTTTGTGGACATCATCCATCGATTTATATTCTTTTCCAGTTTCTAATCCTAGAATTTTCTTGATTTCACTAATTTCCTTATTTTCGGAAATTTTCTTTATTTGCTCTCCGCGAACGTTCAATAACTTACCCTTCAATGGATAAATTCCCATTGTATTTCTGTCGTCACTGGATAACCCAGATACAATACCAGACAAAGCACTCAATCCCTCACATAATATTAAGATACACTCCTTTGACTTGGTCGTTCCACTATAATTAGCATCAATCAAGTTCGCAACGCCACGAACTGACTTTGTCTTGGAACCGTCCGTTTTTTTTGCCAACTTATTCTCCTTCGCTTCTGTCAAAGAACACGCCGTATCCATCACCCCCAGTTTTGCAACCTTCTCAATAAAGGAGTCTGACACAGAACACGTCGATCCAAACTTAGCATAGGGGGTGTTCATACAATCCTTGGTTTGACTGTCGAATGACGGGTTCTCGATATCACATCGCAAAAACACTAGCAATTGTTCTTTAATTGCGGAAGGGTTCACTCGAATTTTCTTCTTCTTTTCAATATAATCACATAACTTACGAACAATCTGTCCGGTAATATAGTCTACATGCTTACCGCCCTTTGAAGTCGAAATACCATTCACAAATGATACATGATGGAATTCGTGAGTAGGCGATATCGAAACCGCATATTCCCATCGTTCATCAGGATTTTCATATACACGCTTCACAACGTCCTTTCCGCCAATATACATATCTATATACTGCTGAAAGTTCTTTACCGGGACTAATGTATCATTATAGCTTACCTTGATTTTCTTTGCGGAATGATCGGTAACAGCACCAATATCATATACACGCTTCTTTAGAAGGGCTAACATATCAGGTGTCAGTCCATTCACACCCAACCTTGCAAAATCGGGACGAAATGATACCTTGGTATAAGGTTTTGTGGTCTTTGGTACCTTTGTAATGATAGGTGGAGTGATATTATCCAAATTGTTATGAAATTCTTGAACGTATTTTAGACCTCGGATATGATCGATTGTTTCTACGCGTCCATATACCGACCAAATTAGAACTAATTTAAATCCAAACCCATTCTTTCCACCAACTATTTTTTTTTCGTCTTTGTTATAATTTGTAGATGTTCGCAAGTGACCGAATACCATTTCGGGGATCCATAAGTCATACTCAGGATGCTTCGCGATATCGATTCCATTTCCATCATTTGACATTGTGATTGTACCATCATCTTCGATGTTTGTATTAATATACGTTACAAATTTTTTTTCCAAGTTAGGCGAATGTATCATACGAATCACGTGGTCGCGACAATTTACAATACCTTCATCAAATAGTTTATATAGTCCAGGAATATATTCGATATCCCGCAAGACCAGTTTGTTTTGTTCATCATCAAATACCCACATATTTGCGTCCACATTTTCAACGGAACCGATATACGTATCTGGGTTATCCAGAATATGTTGTTTATCGGTTTTACGTTGATATTGTTTAGCAAGTGCAGATGTTTCAGACGACATAGTAATATACTTTGTTATTTACTCTTTATTTTCATTCATATGATATATTCAATTTTTCCAAAACAAAATATCGTAATTCTCTATATATATAATATTATGCCTACATCTATGTTTGATATCAAAAAATTTTGCGAAAATGGGACTACGCGGACGAATGGAGTTATCAATACTTCCTCTTGTAATAATAATAATATTGATTACCTGAAAGTTACTACTAGCACAAACAATCCGCAAATTTCGTGTAGAATGCGATACGCGCAAATTGCACGGGGTTTTATTCGGTAATTTGGTTCATTTAGTCAAATACAATTTATTTTCTCACAGATGTATATATATTATGAAACGTCCTACGCGTCAATCTGATGGTACTTACCACGTTAATGGAAAAAAATATGAAGAATTATTTGGAAGTCGCACACAAGTCATGAATGGTACTGCGTATAAAACAACCGGTGGTCTTGTTACGAATAGTTTACTAAAAAACAAATGGGGGCGTATTGTTTCGGCAAAGAAACATAAATCCGCAAAGAAAGAACAGCGTCTTAAGAAACACGGTTATACCGCCAAAAAGGGTAAATTCGGTCCAGTTAAGATGAAGATTAAGACGAACAAAACCAAGAAAAGTCGCAAGTAGATTTTTAGGTCATTTCTAATATGAGATATACCTTCTATTGTATATCTCATACACACGTCTAATCGAATTAGATCAAATACCAATCCATTGAAATGTATTTTTCATCCACAATATAATCCATCATGTTTTCCAACACGTATTTTTCAAAATAATTCTTACTTACAATCAATTTATCGTTCTTGTCCTGACGATTATTTGAATACATCTTACAATAATAGATATAGGTGTCATATATAGAAATATCATAGATCGAACTAGGTGAACTCGCGCGATTTGTAGTCGTATGTTTTTCGCGTAATATCTCTTTCAAACTATTTAACGCAGTCTGAATGTCCGTATGTTTATCCCATAAAGAACAACGAATACCTGCAATGTATTTGTCACGGTCTATTTCAATGGATGGAAAATAATAAGAAATCAAGTCTATGATTTGTTTATCACTTAAATTTGGGAACGTGTCATTATTTAAAACACACCACTTACGAAATAAGGTCACTACTTCATCTATCTCCATATCACTTTCAGTTTCATCAATGGTTACCGTTTCCTCCCAAAATGATAGGAATTTTTCGATCGATGGCATATATTTACAACATATTCCTTTGAATAAATCTTGGTCTTCAATATAATATGTTTTTAATTTATCAGTTACAATTGTCTTGAATGTTTGTAAAAACATTATCGGTGGTAATTCTTTTCTATTCAGATAGTGTCGCCATAAATACTGCATATTATTCCAACTAATATAGGGCGTTCTCATTGTTGAACGGTTATTATCTGTTGTGTCAATCAATTGATTTTCTTGTGAAATATCGATGTAATCTGTTATAAAATTCGATACTAACGATGTAGGTGAAGTGTTTTTCAAGTATAATACACTATTATTTAGTGACAAATTACTTGAATTCAAAATATATTCATCAGATGAACCATACCTCGCAGAATAATGACACGCTACTCCCATAATATCCAATGCCATATTATTAATCAAATAATTTCTCACGTGTTCTTGTTGTATATTATCATTTATATTCAATAAACGACAGTCGCTATAATTATGATCGTAGTATTTATTCTTAAAAGTCTGCGATAATTGAACTCCCATTAAAAACTGACATATATTATTTAAATCGCGTAAAAATGTATTTGCTACCGGATGTATATAATGTATTAAATTTGTATTTTTACGAAGTATATTATCTCCTAATATGGTTAAAAAATACTTTGTTTCGTTTTTGGTTGAAAATAGAGCAGGATACAATGATTCGATTACACTTTGAATTGTCTCCGTCTCAGGAATAGTTTTTATTAAACTGTTTTCGCGTATACGCTTCATTATATTCATTCGGGTTTTTTGTTTCCAAGACATTAAATTTCGACCTTTACTTATCGTACTTAATATATGATGTAATATATCGTCTTCGCTAATTACCTGGTATTGCAGATTGTTATATACAAAATAATTATCAGTGGCAGAGATGTAATAATATAGATTTTCATTCATAAACTTCTGTATAAATACATCTTGTTCGGCGGTTAGTTCTTCCATACGTTCCACGCGCTGTTCATGATTTTGTTTTAAATGTTCCAACACATTCGGTAACTGATTACATATATATGATTGCAATTTCGATTTCATATAAGAATCATTTTGGTATTCACCAATCAAATCATCTATCGAATTATAAATCGAATCTTTATATTCATCAACCTCATTGTTATCATTCATAATGTGGTATGTTTTTACATAAGTCGCAGTTTTATCTCTATACCTTTTTACACATTTGAATATTGTTATGTGTATAGAAAACAACATAAAAATTATTGTATATCACTATACATCCAGATGTCGTCATCTTCTACCATTGAAACGCTCTATTCATTAAGAGACAATATTGTTGCTACTAAGTTATCTTGTCCAACACCGAAAATACACAATCATAATGAAGATTCCAATACAATTAAATATATGTTAGATTCATTTATTCAACAAATCGATACAAAAATTATGTCTGAATGTAAACATAGCTATTATGAAACACTCGTTCCGTCAAGCATTGACGACAATAAACATATTCACATCACCAAATGTCACAATTGTTCTACTGTATTCCCATACAGTCGTTCCAAATTATAATATGAAAAATATTGTTTATGTTTTCATATTATACACCTTTGAAGAATTACAGGGTCGCTACGCTTCGCATTTTCTTCTTTGGTTTATACTCATCCATACTCTCAGATATAGCGAGTGTTATATACTTTGATATACAAATATTCGCATTTAATACTTCTTCTGACGATAATACCGAAAACCATTGGTATTTGGGACGGCGCAATAATTCATCGCTAGGAATATAGATACCATATGCTTCTGGGTGCAATTTCAAATACCCTTCTTCCATTAAATCCTCTAATAATATTGGTTTATCTTTGTTGTTTTTTACTCCTACCGCAGACGCACTTATTAAATTCATTTTATTGTTCTCTATATTATCACATAGAATTTGGTTGATCGTTCCTTTAAAATCAGGTTCACTGCTAAAATGACCTTTCGAATGCATTTTAGTTACTTTCTCTATTAATTCAGCAATTACCTCATCATCTTTGTCCGCACCTATAAAATACGTATCGGGAATAAATCGACTTGTTATGGGTTGCTTTAATAAATTCCGGGTTTTATTTATATTTTCACACACAAATGGCATATTTCCATCCGTACCATCCTCATATAATCCTTTTAAATTGCGTAAACACACAAATGAATTGGGAACAGTCATTCCACCATAACTATGTATTAATTTCAATATACCCAATTCACGATAATAGTGTTTCATCGGTTCCGCTATATTATTTATTTCAATATCCCACGAAGGTAATAAACTACTAAATGACTTATCATCTATTAGACAAATGTGGAAATCATCACCACAATGTTCGATAATCGATTTTATAGTCAAATGTAGATAGGGTTGATTTAAATCGGTTGTATTACGCGAAGAAAAATCTTTCCAGATCCGCGAGTTTACTTCGTATTTGGTATGTATCCAAATCTTTTTTCGCCCATGTCCATATAACGGTAAATCATTTAACAAGTATTTACGTATCGCTTCATCATCATTGTTACTCGTAAAACTATTTTTATATTGCGATGCTACATAACTGGTTATTATTATTATACCAATGGTTAACACATAATGTGTCGTATTTTTTGAACTAAACAGCATTATAATTATTGTATTCCTTGTATACAATACTTATATATTTTTTGAAAATTAAAAATAAATCATATAATGTATATTATACGACGATTCATTATAGCGTATTTTTTTCACATGCATTATCGCGTGGTATTTACAAATCTGTCGCAATATTGATGTAAACGCATTATACGTTACATCTCTTTCTACATAGAATTTTTTTCCCACATGATAGTGCGGTTTAATCAATTCGTAAAAAGATTCATTATATTTATTAAATACCATCTTACGATACGCATTCGCATCAAACAAATAATATTTGTCCGTCTTCAAGCACACCTTATCCAACAAATCAAATAATATTTGTTTGTTGACAGGTGATTTGAAGATTTGCGATGACATGGTAACCCGAATATATATTACATAGATTTTTATTTGCAAAGAGATTTTCTTGTTTTTGCTATATCTCTTTCTTTCAAAATACATTTTTACACTTCTGTCAATATTGGCAATAGTTTATTTGTGAATAATGCTAATTCTATACAATCTTCATGAACATTATGGAAAATTGTTATATATTTACATAACACAGGAATTATTTTGTATTTCTCATCTTCATTCAGGATTTTTGTTTGTTTTACAAAAGTAAAAAAATAATCCAATATATCTATTACTGAATATCCATAGTCATAAATATCGTATAGGATTTTTATACCACCAACCAAGTCTTTCTTTTTTAAACACGTTATATATTCTTCGTATTTATAATTCGAAATGTTAGAACAGACCAATTTACATAATTCGACGTCTACCACTTGGTTTAATATGTGTAATTTCTCCAAATAAGTTATTATCAAACGGATAGATGAACCACATACTGATAATAAATACTTTTTTGAATCGGTGTCGATTTTTATATTTTCAGTTGTTATTATTTTTTCCATTATTAAGTTTATCTCTTCATCCTTGCACATTGGTAGTTTAAATAAATGGGTTCGCGACTGTATACTTTCTATTACCTTTTGGATATTCGTACACACCGAAATCAAGTGAATGTTATTCTTATATTTATCAATGTAATTGCGAAACACTTGTTGACTTTGTTCATTAATTATATCAATATCATCTATTATTACTAATTTCTTTTTACCATGTATCGCACTTCGCGATTGACAAAATGTTTTCATTTCCGTTCGGAAATATTGGATTCCTTGTTCTTTCAGGTTGTTTATAACTAATATATTGTTCTCAGGAAACCGCTCACACTTTTTCAAATTATAATAGTCACGAATTAGAGCATTTAATAATGTTGTTTTACCCGTACTTGGACCACCTATAAATAATATGTTCAAATCATCTAACTCAATCATTGTTTTTATCGCATCTCGCAACGATTCGTCAAAACGGAACTCGTCCACATGATATGGTTTATATTTCGCTATAAATGTTTCGTCTATTTTCATTGTCTATATTACAATAGAATCAAATTATTATATTCTTTTTGATAAATATAAACATTTTATCTCTTAGTCATATACTATGACTTCGAAAACGTATTATGATATTCTCGGCGTCTGTAAAGACAGCGACGCTAAAGATATTAAAAAGGCGTATCGGACTTTATCATTGAAGTATCACCCGGATAGGAATTCAGACCCCGACGCAACTGAAACATATAAACAAATTAACGAAGCATATGAAATACTTGGCGACTCGGACAAAAAACAAGAATATGACAATGGGAATAATAGAAACAATGGGAATATTAACCATTTTAACCAGAACTTTACAGATGTTAATGATATTTTTAATATGATGTTTAGCGGTCAAGGGTTTCAAAACATGCAAGGACATCCAAATATACGGATGTTTTCTACCTCACACGGTCCAGGTAGACAATTTCAACGATTTCATCGTATAGAACGACCACACGATATTGATATTCCGATTATCATTGATATGAAACAGAGTTTTTCGGGATGCATTATTCCAAAAGAAATCGAACGCTTCGTTGTTACAAATAATGTAAAAATCACAGAAAATGAAACGATTTATATTAATATACCAGAAGGAATCGACCATAATGAAACTTTTATTATTAAGGATAAGGGTAATGTTATTGATAATGTGAAAAGTGACCTGAAAGTTATCATTTCTCTCACCGATAATGTGAAATTTAAACGAGTTGGACTTGACCTCATATATAAACAAAATATATCACTTAAGGAATCGTTGTGTGGGTTTCGAATTGAGTTCGAACATATCTCGGGGAAAAAACTTAATTTGAATAATATACAACCGGTTTATACCATTATTAAACCTGGATACAAAAAAATTATACCTGGTTACGGCATGAAACGAGATAATGTCATTGGTAACCTCATTTTTGATTTTGATATTGTGTTTCCTGATTCATTCACCAGCGAACAAGTAGACGCAATCGAATTACTACTACCATAATTGTGTAATTTGTAGAATTACTACAATTCTAAATTCATTATTAGAATTATACACCTTTGAAGATTTGATACAGGTAAAATCTGTATTTTTGTTTGCTTCCTTACGAAGTGATACGTCATTTCTAACAACCTTCTCCTTTGGTTTTATTATGGCGTGTTCCTC
>Ga0208646_1000747_pt1 | contig 18832 bp, 15 predicted proteins | sample AntAceMetag02UK8_FD_184762 | JGI IMG/M metagenome (GOLD analysis project Ga0208646, IMG submission 184762) | Saline lake microbial communities from Ace Lake, Antarctica - Antarctic Ace Lake Metagenome 02UK8 (SPAdes) (version 2) | ecosystem: Environmental > Aquatic > Non-marine Saline and... | reverse complement strand
GAAACGCTTCTTGCAACAACAGCACATGCGTTGTCTGCAGGAGTCTGAACGTGGTTGCAGTAGTCCCTTCAACTAAACCGAAGAGTGTTGTAGTCACGCAAAGAAAGTCACGAACTGGTTACTTCCTGTTGTTACCGGGCATGACTTGGTTGGCAATCTTTTTCGCCATCCCGTTCGTCACATTGTTCATGACCAGCTTGCAAGCGCCGGTGGCCGGAAAATCGGGACAGTACACCCCAGCATTCCAATTCGTTAACTATCCGGACGCCTTGATTGAGTACTGGCCGCAGTTCTTGCGGTCTTTCATCTATGCTGGAATCGCAACCGCATTAGCGCTGCTTATCGCTTACCCCCTCGCCTATTTCATCGCTTTCAAAGCAGGTCGTTGGCGAGCATTAATGCTGGTTCTCGTCATTGCACCTTCATTCGCTTCATTCTTGCTTCGCACCTATGCGTGGAAAACAATCCTCGCCGACGAAGGATTCATCACAACATTCTTCAACTACCTGCATTTATTACCCGACGACCGAATTCTTAATACGGGAATTGCCGTTGTTGCTGGTCTGACATACAACTTTTTGCCGTTCATGATCCTCCCGCTCTATGCGGCACTTGAAAAGATTGATCCACGATTGTTGGAAGCCTCAAACGATCTTTATGCATCAGCCTTCACCACTTTCCGTAAAATCACGTGGCCTTTGTCGCTACCTGGTGTTGTGGCAGGAACGTTGCTCACGTTCATCCCGGCTACCGGTGACTACATTAACTCCGAGTTATTGGGTTCAACCCAAGATCGCATGATCGGAAACGTGATCCAGACAAACTTCATTGAATTCCGAGACTACCCAACAGCGAGTGCGCTCTCATTTGCGCTAATGGCGGCCATTTTGGTGTTGGTATTCACTTATATCCGTAGAGCCGGAACGGAGGATTTGCTGTGATGCGTTGGATTCGCCGCCATCTACTCGGAGTCGTTGCAGTTTTAGTTCTGGTGTACCTATTCATTCCCATCGCGGTTGTTGCGGTGCTAAGTTTCAATAAACCTGAGGGTAAATACAATACGAGTTGGACGCGATTCTCATTTGATGCTTGGACCAATATTTGTGGTGTTCCAGGCGTGTGTGATTCGTTTATGATCAGTGTTCGAATTGGAATAATTTCAACGTTCGTTGCAACGATTCTCGGCACCATGATTGCCTTCGCGCTGGTGAGGTATCGGTTCCGAGGCCGTTCAACAACAAACCTTTTTATTTTCCTTCCCATGACCACTCCAGAAGTCGTTATGGGAGCAAGCCTTTTGGCCCTGTTCCTCAACTTACGCTTTCCATTAGGCGAACTGACGATTATTATCGCGCACATCATGTTCACCATCTCATTCGTTGTTGTCACGGTGAAGGCCAGATTGCAGGGCATGGATCCGCGGCTGGAGGAAGCTGCGCGAGATCTCTATGCCGGCCCTAGAGCGGCGTTTCGCTATGTGACACTTCCGCTTGTGGCGCCAGGAATCGCTGGTGCAGCACTACTCGGTTTCTCCCTGTCATTTGACGACTTCATTATTAGTTTCTTCAATGCGGGCACGGTGGTGACATTTCCCATTTATATTTGGGGTGCCGCACAGCGGGGAATTCCCGTGCAGGTCAATGCCTTAGCGACGCTGGTGTTTATTGTGGCGCTACTCATAGTCTTGACCAGTCAATTTGTTAGTAACCGCAAAAGAAAAGCACTAGAAAATGAAGTTGCACGAAATCCTGCGAGTGTGGACTCGCTTCTTCCTAGGAGTTAATCTAAACTCAAGAAAATATTAGTTAGACGAAGGGATTGGTGGGAAGGTCAGGCGCTCGGTCTGGCTCATTACGTTAACTTCAACGTAAGGAATCCCCATGTTTACAGCAATACCCTCGCAAAATGGCTACCGGAAGACTGAGTTACTGTGCCATGAGAGTTTTTGGCTCGACAGTCCAGAGCGGCCCCCAGCCAAGCCTCCACTTTCGATTGATGTGCAAGCCGACCTCACGGTGATTGGGGCGGGCTTTACCGGACTCTGGTCGGCGCTAGAAGCGGCAATTGAACATCCGGATTGGACTATTGTTGTTCTTGAAGGTGACAATTGAACATCCGGATTGGACTATTATTGTTCTTGAAGGTGAACGAATTGCGTGCGGCGCCACCGGCCGAAATGGCGGTTTTGTTGCCGCTTCACTCACACACGGTTTTAGCAACGGCCTGTCGCGGTGGCCGGAAGAAATGCCCGAACTGCTGCGAATGGGCGAGCAGAACCTGCGGGAGATTGGTGAACGTATTGATCAATTAGAGATTGAGTGCGACTGGCTCGTGTCGGGTGAAATAGATGTTGCAACGCAGGCCTACCAGGTAAAAGATCTAGAAGAGACGCATCTGCAGATGCTTGAGCTTGGCGTGAAATCGCAATTCTTCACGGCAGATCAGATACAAGCGCGGATTAACTCTCCGATCTACCAGGGAGCACTTCTTGATCCCGATGTTGCCGTAGTGGATCCCGCTCGTTTGGCATGGGGGCTGGCTCGGGAACTCGAACGTTTGGGTGTTGGAATCTATGAAAATTCCCAAGTTAAGGATCTCGAGGATCTTGGGTCCGGTGTTCGGGTCACAGTAGGTAGCCGAAGTGTGACAAGCCGCCGAGTAGTTTTGGCAACGAATGCTTATCCGCCATTACTCAAAAGACTCAAACACTTAATTGTGCCGGTCTATGACTACGTGCTGGTGACCGAGCCGCTAACGCGAGACCAGCGAGACTCAATCGGTTGGCTGGATCGCGAGGGGGTGGGTGATGCCGGCAACCAATTTCATTATTACCGAGTGACAGCGGATGGTCGGATTCTCTTCGGAGGCTATGACGCGCACTACCATGGTAAAGCGGGCGTTAAGCCCGAGTTTGACACGGATCCTGAGTCTTTCGCCCGATTGGCGGATCATTTTATTCAAACATTTCCACAACTTTCTGAGGTTAATTTTACGCACGGTTGGGGTGGCGCCATTGACACGTGTTCGCGTTTCAGTGCCTTTTGGGGTAAAGCCCACGGTGGCAAAACTGTTTACGTCGCTGGTTTCACCGGGCTGGGAGTTGGCGCATCACGATTTGCCGCGCTAACCTCATTGGATTTGTTGCAAGGACGTGAAACAGAGCGAACAAAATTGCGAATGGTCAAGACGAAGCCGTTACCTTTCCCCCCAGAGCCGTTTCGCAGTTGGGTAATTACATGGACTACCAAGTCCCTACAAAAAGCCGATCGAGAAAATGGGAAGAGAAATTTGTGGCTGCGATTACTTGACTCACTCGGTCTCGGATTTGATTCCTGAGAGTAAAGTGTTGATATGACGAGATACGGTAGCCAGTTTGGCCCGAACTTCACGTTTCTCGGTGTCCCCGAATGCGATCTAAATGACCGCGCCAGCTACGTGGATACTGATGTAGTGATCGTCGGCGCACCTTTCGACGGTGGAACTTCGTATCGAGCTGGTGCCAGATTCGGACCTCAAGCGCTGCGGGCGGCCTGTTATCTAGAACACGACGGTAGCCGGCCATCACTTGCAATGCGAGTTGACGGTTTGAAAGATTTAAAAGTGGTCGATGCAGGTGATGTCGAGCTGTATAGCGGTGACGCCGTTCGTTCATGTGCCGACCTTGAAGTGGAAATCGAGAAAATAGCCCAAGCCGGGGCCATTCCGGTAGTGCTCGGTGGCGACCACACAATTACGTGGCCCGATGTAACGGGTGTCGCCCGGGCTCGCGGCTGGGGAAAAATTGCAGTGATTCACTTCGATGCGCACGCAGACACCGGTGACATCACCTTTGGCTCATTAATTGGACACGGTCAACCAATGCGCAGACTAATCGAGTCTGGTGCTGTGCGCGGGGATCGATTCCTGCAAATTGGCTTACGTGGATATTGGCCAGAGCCGGAAACACTTGACTGGATGGCCGAACAAGGAATGCGCTCCTATGAGATGACCGAAATTGTCACCCGCGGACTTAATGTGTGCCTCACGGAAGCTTTTGAGATTGCACTCGGTGACTGTGATGGAATTTTCCTTAGCGTAGACATCGATGTATGTGACCCAGGACATGCACCGGGCACCGGCACCCCTGAACCGGGTGGTCTCAGCGCCCGCGAATTACTCGACGCTGTTCGCCGGATTTGTTACGAGCTTCCAGTTGTTGGAATGGATCTTGTCGAGGTTTCTCCACCATTTGACCATGCAGACATTACAGCGCTTTTGGGTAACCGTGTTGTATTGGAGGCATTGAGTGCAATTGCTCGCCGCCGCAAGGATCAACGTGATGGAACTACTTGGGATCCTGCGTTGCCACTTTTGGCTGGCCGGATTCCGGGGGAGTGAAAATGCGAGTCCTGTGCCTTGGTGCTGGTGGTGTCGGTACCTCCGCTGCGCTCATCGCGGCTCGACGAACCTATTTCGACGCATGGGTGATCGCAGATTATGACCTTGGACGTTCATTGCAATTAGCTGACCGTGTCGGTGACCCCCGATTTACTGCGGTGCAAGTTGATGCTTCTGACGAAACTGAAATTATTCGACTGATCGAGATCCATCAAGTGACACATGTTCTTAACCTTCTGGATCCTCGCTACGTGATGCCGATATTTCGTGCTTGCCTTGTATCGAGAGTGAATTATCTGGACACGGCCATGAGTCTTTCTCGACCCAATGCCAGTTCACCATTCACCCAAACGGGTGTCAAGCTCGGTGACGAACAATTCGAATTGGCCTCCGACTGGGAGCGAGCGGGCATTCTTGCATTATGCGGAATGGGGGTTGAGCCCGGACTTGCTGACGTTTTTGCGCGTTACGCTTCGGATCACTTGTTCAGTGAAATTGATGAAATTGGAATTCGTGACGGTGCGAATCTTAACGTCGAGGGGTACGACTTTGCTCCCACATTTTCCATTTGGACAACCATCGAAGAGTGTCTGAACCCTCCCGTCATTTGGGAAAAAGACAAAGGGTGGTACACGACGGAGCCTTTTAGTGGTGCTGAAGTATTTGACTTTCCAGAAGGAATTGGTCCGCAGGAATGTGTGAATGTGGAACATGAGGAAGTTTTGCTGGTTCCTCGATGGATTGAGTGCAAGAAGGTGACATTCAAATACGGCTTGGGACAAGAGTTCATTGACATTTTGAAAACGTTGCACAAGTTGAATCTTGACTCAACGCGTGAGCTAAACGTCAAAGGTGTAATCGTTTCGGCACGCGATGTCGTTGCCGCGGCACTGCCTGACCCGCTCACACTGGGTGACCGAATGTCCGGCAAAACATGTGCGGGGACGTGGATAACGGGAACCGGAAAGGACGGACAACCCCGGGAGGTGTACCTGTATCACGTGACAGACAACGACTGGTCGATGAAAGAGTACGGGACGCAGGCTGTCACTTGGCAAACCGCGATGAATCCTGTTATTGCTCTTGAACTGCTCGCTACCGAGGTTTGGTCTGGCGCCGGCGTGCTCGGCCCTGAGGCGTTTGACGCAGTGCCTTACTTAGAACTCATGTCATCAGGTTACGGTCAAGAATTTGGGATGCGAGAAGAAACTTAAGCCGTCGCTTCAAATGCTGCTTCAAGGGTGTCCAATGCCTGTTCTAAAAGCGGGATGGGAATGGTTAACGGGGGCAGGAATCTAAAAACGTTGCCGTAGGTTCCCGCAGTGAGGGTAACTACGCCGTGCTGGTGGCAAAATTTGTTCAATGCTGATGTCCTGGCAGCATCTGGTTCCTTGGTGCCCGGCTTTACCAGTTCAATTGCAAGCATCGCGCCCCGACCTCGGATATCGCCGATGGTCGGATGATCAATCTGCATTGCAGCAAGTCGAGGCATCATGATTGCTTCGATGTCCTTGGCAATTTGCCGGGCGTCGTTCTCTTGCATCCAGGCCAGGGACCCGAGGGCTGCGGCGCAGGCGACCGGGTTTCCACCGTAGGTGCCACCCAGCCCACCGGCATGTACCGAATCCATGATCTCGGCGCGGCCGGTAACCGCGGCTAATGGCATTCCGCCGGCGATCCCTTTCGCAGTGGTAATCAAGTCTGGGACAACACCTTCGAATTCGCTGGCGAACCAGTCTCCGGTGCGCGCGAATCCGGACTGGATCTCGTCGGCAACGAATACGATTCCATTCGCTTGGGCGTAATTCGCGACCGCTTTGAAGTATCCGGGCGCAGGAACGATAAAGCCGCCCTCGCCTAAAATTGGTTCAATAACAATAGCGGCAATATTCGTTGCCCCAATTTCTTTTTCCATGCGCGAGATGGCCCACGCCGCAACTTCGGCTCCACCGTGGGGACCATCATGAAATGGGTAAGAGACTGGTACCCGATAAATTTCTGGCGCGAATGGGCCGAATGAATGCTTGTACGGCATGTTTTTGGCAGTCATACCCATGGTGAGGTTTGTGCGTCCGTGATAACCGTGTTCGACTACGACAACTGCCTGCCGCCCGGTGAAGGCACGAGCGATCTTGACCGCATTCTCCACCGCTTCAGCTCCAGAGTTAAAAAGCGCGCTGCGCTTTTCATGATCGCCAGGGGTGAGGCGGTTCAGTGCTTCACACACTTCGACGTAACCTTCATAGGGAGTGACCATGAAGCACGTGTGTGTGAAGTTCGCGACCTGTGCCGCGACCCGACTGGCGACCTCGGGATTAGCGTTACCAACCGTGGTGACGGCAATCCCTGATCCCATGTCAATAAGTGAGTTGCCATCCACGTCCACGAGAATTCCGCCACCGGCTTTGGTAATAAAGACTGGGAGCCCAATACCAACACCCGAGGACACCGCATTTTCCTTGCGCGCTAGCAGCGCCAGTGACAAAGGGCCCGGCAATTCCGTTATTAAATTACGCTCTTGGGTGACCCCATTAATTTCGCGTTCGGCGGCAATTGTCATTGAAATTTCCCTTAGCGGTCGTGGTTAAGGCTTGAGAGGCTAAGCATAGGGGTGAAGTGACGAGTATGGGATGCGTGATCTCCTAAACTATGTGTGTGAACGAGACCGTGTCCCTTGCCGGACCTAAACGTGTTGTCATACTTGGTTGCACCGGCTCAATTGGCCTCCAAGCTTTGGACATTATTCGGCGCAATCCGAATCGATTTACGGTCGTTGGATTGTGTGCCACCGGGGCAAATGCCCAAGCGCTGGCCCAAGCAGCATTAGAGTTTGACGTAGACGTGCTTGGGGTGACCCTGGGCACGTATGCACAAGATGTCCAGATGTACTTGTTGGCTGGGGCCCAAGATCGCGGTTTTTCCCAAGGGGAACACAGTCTTCCCGAGTTGGTCATTGGACCAAACGCTGCGGAGACGTTGGCGCGAATGGATGCCGACGTCGTGCTTAATGCGATCGCGGGTGCGGCTGGTCTTAGGGCCACACTCGAAACTCTTGCCGCAGGTAATCAATTGGCACTGGCGAATAAGGAATCCCTTATTGTCGGTGGCGATTTGGTCAAGAATCTTGCTGGCCCCGGGCAGATTATTCCGGTTGATTCTGAGCATTCTGCGATCGCTCAATGTCTGCTAGCCGGGATGCGATCGGAAGTTCGAAAACTGATTATCACCGCGAGTGGTGGCCCATTTCGTGGCTGGACCAAAGAGGAGTTGGGCAAGGTAAGTATCGAAGGTGCACTCGCCCATCCGACTTGGAAAATGGGGCCGCTTGTCACCATCAACTCTGCGACCTTGGTTAATAAGGGATTGGAGGTAATTGAGGCCCATCTGCTATTTGATGTCGCCTTTAAAGACATTGAAATCACCGTTCACCCCCAATCCGTGGTTCATTCAATGGTGGAGTTTGTCGATGGGTCGACAATCGCCCAAGCCAGCCCACCCGATATGCGAATCCCGATTGCGTGGGGTTTATCTGCGGGTGAGGGCATGTCGAGAGTCGCCGATGCCGCTCCCGCATGTGATTGGAAATCCGCCTCAACCTGGGAGTTCATGCCGTTGGACGAGGAAGTTTTCCCTGCCGTTGGCCTCGCCAGGGTTGCGGGAGAAGCTGGCGGCACGGCACCGGCGGTCTTCAATGCAGCGAATGAAAGTGCTGTCACCTCGTTTTTGGCCGGGGAAATTCCATTTACATCAATTGTGGCTCACATTGAGCGAGTACTCGAATCACACTTGGCTGGCTCGAGCGATCTGGGGCTGGCTGGCTCTTACGTGTCAGGGAACGCGCTTACACTGGAAAACGTCCTAGCTGCTGATCGCTGGGCGCGCGATCAACACCCGGGTACCCTAGGCGTGGAGTGATTCGTTGTGAGATGAAAAGGAAGTGCACATGTTAGAAGTCGTCGGCATTCTTCTTTTTGCATTGCTGATTGCGCTTTCAATTGCACTACATGAAGTGGGACATCTGGTTCCTGCCAAGAAATTTGGGCTTCGAGTGCCCGACTACATGGTGGGTTTTGGTCCCACAATCTGGTCAAAAGTTCGCGGTGAAACTCGTTATGGAATCAAAGCAATTCCATTGGGTGGATACATCCGGATGGTGGGAATGCTTCCTCCGGCAAAGGATGACCCACAAGGCCGGCCCCGTTCCATGTCAACCGGGCGGTTTGCAAGTTTGGTAGCACAAGCGAGGGAAGCTTCATTTGACGAAATGCTTCCCGGTGACGAAAATCGTTTATTTTATAAATTACCGGTTCGTAAACGAGTGATAATCATGCTCGGTGGTCCGGTCATGAATCTTGTCCTGGCATTTCTTTTTTTCACGATCGTCCTTGTTGGCATTGGTTTGCCACAGCCTTCACTCAATGTGGCCGCGGTTGTCCCGTGTACACCGACCGTGTTGCTACCCACAGGTAGTTCGCTGCCGTCGGGGGTCTGCCCGGAGGGAACGGTGCCAACACCGGCAGCACAGGCAGGGTTGCAGGCGGGTGACGTAATAGTTTCCGTCGGTAACCAAAGCGCCACCACCTGGGAAGCCGTTACCGATTGGATTATGGCAAATCCAAATGTAGAAACGACTCTTGTGGTGGACCGCGGTGAAGGACAGATTTCGCTACCGCTTGCTGTCGCCGAAGTAACCCGTCCGATCTATGACGAAAACGGTGTTGAAACAGGGGAGAGCCAAACCGTTGGATTCCTCGGAATGCGCCCATCATTTGATTACGAACGGCAACCGATAACGGCTGTGCCGAGTTTCATGTGGGATATTACGGTTCGATCGGTTCAAGCTTTGATCTCATTGCCCGTGCGGCTCTACGAATTGGTTACCGACACGTTGATCGGTGGCCAAGAAAGAGCAATCGACGGCCCAGTCTCGGTGGTCGGCGCAAGTCGACTAGGCGGCGAGATTGCGAGTATGGATTCACCCATTAAATCCAAAGTGGCAACATTCCTTGGGTTGGCGGGATCGTTAAACCTCTTCCTTTTTCTCTTCAACCTGCTCCCCATACTGCCACTTGATGGCGGACATGTGGCGGGTGCGCTGTATGAGGGTACTAAACGGAAGCTGGCTCGTTTCAGGGGTAAACCCGACCCTGGACCGGTGGATACAGCCCGACTTCTTCCGGTCGCCTATGTCGTTGCCGGAGTCCTTTTGGCTATGGGTGTCATTGTGATTTGGGCAGATCTGGTGAAGCCCATCTCGCTGGGTTAGGCCTGATGGACGATAATGGGGGGCGTGAACATTGACCTTGGTTTTCCCGAGCCACCACCACCCGTTGTTGCCCCTCGGTGCAAGACGCGGCAAGTGGTTCTCAAGCACCACCTAAAATCGCTCGCTGTTGGCGGTGGTGCACCAGTAAGTGTTCAGTCGATGTGCACCACGGTGACCGCTGACGTGGATAGCACCCTGCAGCAGATCGCGGAGTTGACAGCGGCCGGCTGCGAGGCCGTCCGAGTCGCGGTACCCAGCCAAGACGATGCTGATGCACTCGCTCAGATAGCGAGAAAGTCAGGCATTCCCGTCATTGCCGACATTCATTTTCAACCAAAATACGTTTTTGCAGCGATTGATGCTGGCTGCGCTGGTGTGAGAGTAAATCCAGGAAATATCAAGAAATTTGATGACAAGGTGGGTGAAATTGCTCGAGCCGCTTTGGATTCCAAAACCCCCATTCGCATTGGGGTAAATGCCGGATCACTTGACCCACGCCTGTTAGAAAAATACGGCAAGGCAACACCGGAGGCACTTGTTGAGTCTGCGCTCTGGGAGGCGTCGCTCTTTGAGGAACATGGTTTTGGCGACATCGTAATTTCTGTCAAACATCACGATCCGGTCATCATGATGAAGGCGTACATGTTGATTTCGGAGCAGTCCGACTACCCACTGCATCTGGGTGTTACAGAGGCTGGTCCAGCTTTCCAAGGAACAATTAAATCCGCCGTTGCTTTCGGTGGGTTACTTTCTCGTGGAATCGGTGACACAGGAACATGGTTTTGGCGACATCGTAATTTCTGTCAAACATCACGATCCGGTCATCATGATGAAGGCGTACATGTTGATTTCGGAGCAGTCCGACTACCCATTGCATCTGGGTGTTACAGAGGCTGGTCCAGCTTTCCAAGGAACAATTAAATCCGCCGTTGCTTTCGGTGGGTTACTTTCTCGTGGAATTGGTGACACAATCCGAGTGTCGCTTTCGGCGCCGCCCGTGGAAGAAATCAAGGTTGGTATTGGAATTCTGGAGTCCTTGAATTTGCGCCAGCGTGGCTTGGAGATTGTTTCGTGTCCTTCATGTGGTCGTGCGCAGGTTGATGTCTACACTTTGGCCGAACAGGTCACGGCGGGACTCGAAGGTCTTGATGTCCCGCTGCGGGTTGCGGTTATGGGTTGCGTTGTCAACGGGCCGGGCGAAGCGCGTGAAGCGGATCTTGGTGTGGCTTCGGGTAACGGCAAAGGTCAGATTTTTGTCAAGGGTAAAGTCATCAAGACGGTGCCTGAATCCCAGATCGTTGAAACCCTGATCGAGGAAGCCATGAAGCTCGCTGAATTAATGGACACTAAAGGTGAACCCTCCGTCATTACGGTGTAGTGAATTCTCATGACGATTTCCGAACGTGAAAGTTCCGTGGGCTTTCGCCCGGGAGTTGTTCGCAATGTTACCCAACGTGAGTTACCGCAAGCGCTTTCGCTTGCCCGTCAAAACGCCGAAGTAAATGGTTTTGTCATCAGCCGGATCGAAGCGGCACTCAATGATCACTGGCGACTTGGCGGTGCGTTGTGGGGCTACGTCAGTTCTGATTACATTCATAGCTTGCTCTTTGTTGGTGCAAACATTGTTCCGGTGAGTACGGACGCATCCGCGCGTGGCGCCTTTGCCGGGGAACTTATTCGGTCTGGGCGCCGAAGCTCATCGATTTTGGGACAACATGAACAGGTTCTTGATCTGTGGCGAGGCATTGAGACATATTGGGGTAAGGCCCGCGATGTTCGAGTTAGTCAGCCGTTTCTCGTGATGAACAGTGATCCAACATGTCCTGCCGATTTGAGAGTGAGACGGGTTGCTGCAAGCGAAGTTGACCTGCTGTTCCCAGCTTGCGTTGACATGTTTACCGAAGAGGTCGGCGTGTCACCCGTGGCTAACGGAGGTGAACACCAGTATCGGCGAAGAATCGCAGAAGTCATTGATTCGGGTATGGCGTTTGCGATCATCGAAGATGACAGTGTCCTTTTTAAGGCCGAAGTGGGATTTACAACGCAGAGTATTGCCCAGCTTCAAGGGGTGTGGGTTAATCCGAATTTGCGGGGACAGGGTCTGGCAGTGCCGGCCCTCGCCGCGACAATTAAACATATCCGAGCGTCATTAGCCAAAACTGTCACTCTCTATGTCAACGATTTCAATATTCCGGCACGCAGAACGTATGAGCAATTGGGTTTCAAGCAACTTGAAACATTTGCAACCGTGTTGTTTTAGCCTGTCGGATATTGGGGTGCTCTCGGCCACTATTCTTTCGCGGTAAGTGCATTTGTCTGTCGCGCTAAGTGCAATCGCGAGCTGTCGAACAGAAATAGTGAAACAAGGGAAATTGAGGTGAGCATGATTCAACGGATGTCGACTCTTTTTGTGCGGACATTGCGCGAGGATCCAGCCGATGCCGAAGTTCCCAGTCACAAACTTCTTGTGCGAGCTGGCTATGTAAGAAGGATCGCTCCCGGCATCTTTTCGTGGCTGCCGCTGGGTTATCAAGTCTTTCGCAATGTTGAGGCGATTGTTCGTGAGGAAATGAATCAGGCGGGGTTTCAGGAAGTTCATTTTCCCGCATTGCTGCCTCGAGAGCCTTATGAAACAACTGGTCGCTGGACGGAATACGGCGAAAACCTCTTTCGACTCAAAGACCGCAGAGACAATGATTACCTTTTGGGGCCAACCCATGAGGAAGTGTTCACTCTGATGGTGAAGGGTGAATTTTCTTCCTATCGCGATCTTCCGCTATCGATTTACCAGATTCAAACCAAGTACCGAGATGAAGCCAGACCACGCGCTGGAATTCTGCGCGGACGAGAATTTGTTATGAAAGATTCGTATTCATTTGATGTTGACGACGCAGGACTCGAGACGTCCTATAACAAGCATCGCATTGCCTACATCTCCATTTTCAATCGACTGAAACTTGATTACGTGATCGTTTCCGCAATGGCCGGCGCAATGGGTGGCTCGCGCAGTGAAGAGTTTTTAGCGAACAATGCATTCGGTGAGGACACCTACGTAAGGTGTGACTGCGGATTCGCAGCAAATGTTGAGGCGTTTCACATTTCACCATCGATTTTTGATCCTGAACTTGATTTGCAGAGCGGGGTACCGATTTCACATGCCGAGCAGACCCCTGACACTCCAACAATCGATTCACTCGTCGACCTGTCAAATGAACGAATAGATCTAACCCGAACCGATCGGGATTGGACCGCTGCGGACACTCTCAAAAATATTTTAATGATTGTGACGAATGCCGACGAAAGCGAAACTCCACTTGCGATTGGCTTGCCCGGTAATCGCGAGATCGAGACCCGCAGACTTGAAGCCGCGCTTTATCCGAGAGTCGCTCGCCCATTTGAGGAGTCAGACTTTCTTCAACACCCCTCGCTGATTAAAGGCTATATCGGTCCTGGCGCACTGGGGAAGAACTCTGTAAGTGGAATCGAATTTCTGACCGACCCCAGGGTTGTGCGTGGAACTCGATGGATCACAGGCGCAAATGAGAAAGGCCAACACGTTTACGACCTCGTGTGCGAGCGTGACTTTGAATCTGACGGCATCATCGATGTTGCCGAGGTATTTGACGGGGATCCGTGCCCGACATGTGGTGAAAAAGTAAGCCTTGCTCGCGGTATTGAGATCGGGCATATTTTCCAACTTGGTCGCAAGTACGCCGAAGCATTGGGTTTAAAGGTCTCGGACGAGAACGGTGAGCTTGTCACCGTCACCATGGGCTCCTATGGGATTGGGGTTTCACGTGCTGTCGCGGTAATCGCCGAAGCACACCACGACGATAAAGGTCTAATTTGGCCACGCGAGGTTGCTCCGGCAGATATTTACTTGATTGCAGCTGGCAAGTCCGAAGAGGTCAATGCAAAAGCAGAAGAGTTGGCGGCGATCTGGGATTCAATGGGGCTCAGAGTGATCTTCGATGACCGTTTGGGTGTTTCACCGGGAGTGAAGTTCAACGATTCCGAGTTGATTGGTGTCCCCACGATCGTTGTGGTCGGAAAAGGTTTGGAGAAGGGCGTCATTGAAGTGAAGGATCGTGCAAGCGGTGATCGTGTTGACATTGCAATCGAAGATGCAATCGCAGCAGTGCACCAAATATGTACGACCTGAGCCTTTGGACGATCCTGCTGCTGGCCCTCGCGGCGGGGGCTGCAGGCTGGGTTGATGCGGTAAGCGGAGGTGGGGGTCTGCTTCAGTTACCGGCACTTTTTATTGCGCTGCCAGCCGGGAGTGAAGTGAATGCGCTCGCGACCAACAAACTCTCAAGTATTTTCGGAACGGCTACGGCCGCACGAACTTACATCAAGGCATTCAACCCGGACTGGAAAACTGCACTGCCAATGGCGAGTGTGGCATTTGTGTTCTCCGCATTGGGAGCAGCAACGGCGCACGCGGTTCCCACCGAATACTTTGGTGCGGCAATTGTGGTTGCGTTAGTTCTTGTTTGGGTGTGGACGTTGGTTAACCCGATGATGGGCACCGAAAGCAAGATGCGCTGGGGTGGACAGAAAAGGCATTACATTGCAGTGATCGGGGTCGGGGCGACCATCGGGTTTTACGACGGAATATTCGGCCCTGGAACTGGATCGTTTCTCTTGATCGCGCTCGTTGGCCTGCTGGGTTATTCATTCCTTGCGGCCTCATCGACCGCGAAAATAGTGAACTTGGGTACAAATGCGGCGGCACTTTTGGTTTTTGGGTTTTCCGGCTCAATTTTATGGACGTTGGGTCTGATCATGGCCGCCTGCAATATGGGTGGCGCCTACATTGGAGCGCGCACCGCTATCCGAAGAGGTAGTCCCTTTGTGCGAATTGTCTTTTTGACAATAGTGGCGATCCTTATCATCCGTTTGGCATGGGATCTCTTGTTTTAGCCCTAGATGTAGGATCAGGTTCACAACAGACCAAACACAACTGGAAATCGCGGTGAGATCTATGGGAGTACCTCTTGAGCGCGCACGCGGTACCGCCGAAGCGGTGTGCATGGCCATGGCTGTTGACCTTGAAGATTGTTCGATAAAGCAAGCAGGACGGCGTGAAGTGTTGACGGTAATCGTTGACAAAGACGGCGGGATTGACCTCGATGAAATCGCGCAGATCAGTTCAGCAATTTCTGAAGTACTTGATTCCATCGAAGAACTCGAAGAACACCCCTTCGTTTTGGAGGTTTCCTCGCCCGGTACTGATCGCCCTTTGACCCAAGTGCGGCATTGGCGCCGGGCAATTAGTCGTCTGGTGAACGTCTCATTCGCGCGTGAACGCGATGACACTTTGGTCCGCGTTCTTTCAGTAGACGGGGACCAGGTGGGTGGCACCGATGCGAAGGGAAACGCGGTGTCGTTCGGGGTCACCGAAGTTGAGAAGGCAGTTATTCAAATTGAGTTCAACCGTGAGGAGTAAACATGGACATTGATGTCAGTGCGCTGAAGGCGCTTGTTAGGGAGCGAAACATGTCCCTAGAGCTGCTGGTCGATTCGATTGAGGCTGCGCTGCTCGTCGCCTATCACCGCACCGAAGGATCTTGCGAGAAAGCACGTGTCGAGCTTGATCGAAAAAGCGGGCATGTAACCGTGTGGGCGCAGTCTGCCCTAACGTCCCCTGAGGCGCTGGCCGCCGGGGAACTTGCCAGTTTTAGCCCGGAATTTGATGACACCCCAGATGGTTTTGGTCGAGTTGCGGCGAACACTGCGCGCCAAGTTTTGTTGGGTCGGTTACGTGAAGCGGAGGGAGAAGCAACCCTTATCGAATTCACCGGGCGCGAGGGAGACTTAGTTTCCGGGGTCATTCAGCAAAATACAAATCCACGCATGGTTCGAGTCGATATTGGGAAAATTGAAGCGAATCTTCCGCCGGAAGAACAAGCAACGGGTGAAAGTTATCCGCATGGTGCTCGGATTAAATGCCTGGTCACCGGTGTGCGAAAGGGATTTAAAGGTCCAGTCGTCACAGTGTCGCGTAGTCATCCCGAGCTTGTACGCAAATTGTTTGCATTAGAAGTCCCCGAGATCGCCGATGGAACGGTTGAAATCACAGCGATTGCTCGTGAGGCGGGTCACCGATCCAAGATCGCAGTTCGTTCCAATAAGCCAGAGGTGAATCCAAAAGGTTCATGCATCGGTCCGCAAGGACAGCGAGTGCGCCAAATCATGAGCGAGTTGGGTGGGGAAAAGATCGACATTGTCGATCACAGTGATGACCCGGCCGAGATGATTGCGCAAGCACTTTCCCCGGCCAGGGTCACTTCGGTGACAATCGTGGATGCTGATCTCAAAAGCGCTCGCGTCCTTGTGCCCGAATATCAACTCTCACTCGCAATTGGCCGAGAGGGTCAAAATGCACGGCTGGCGGCTCGGTTGACCGGATGGCGCATTGATATTCGTAGTGATTCGGCTCCACCGCAGGAACCGGCCGGGGAAGCAACACCCGCTCCAAGTTCATAAGTAAATAAAAAATTGAGCCACGAACCCCAGCGAACCTGTATTGGCTGCCGGCAATCTGCAGTGAAAACCGAGTTGATCCGGCTGGTCTGGCAAAACGATTCCACAACGCTTACGGTTGATTCTCAGAACGTACTTCCGGGTCGTGGCGCGTACCTGCACGTGTCGCTCCCCTGCATTGAAAAAGGCCAACGACGGGTCCGCGGGGCCCTGCGGATTCCCGGCACGGTAGATTGGCGCACTGTTAGTCAACCATGGGTGTTTCTGCGAACGCTTGCGCACTCGAATCCAGTCGACTCCAAGTGCTGAATTCGATTGCAAATGCGTCGCAACCCGGGGTTCGTAATTTAGATCAGTCCCATCAAGACTTAAGAGGTTGGCCGTGAACAAAATGATGAGCGCTTCTCAATGAAGGCCTTCGCATGAGCGTGTCCGCATGAAAATGCTAGGCGCCCAGTAACGGTCCGGTAAGTAAAGCCCGGGCCAAGACAGGAGAGTTATGTCAAAAGTCCGGGTATATGAACTCGCTAAAGAGCTTGGAATAGACAGTAAAACCGTCTTAGCCAAGCTTCAAGACATGGGCGAGTTCGTTCGTTCCGCCTCGTCAACCATTGAAGCCCCCGTGGCCAGAAGGCTCAAAGAAGCCCTTCCCCCAGCCCCTGAAGGTGAGCAAAAGCCAGCTAAGAAGGTGGCAAAAAAAGCGGTAAAGAAATCTGCAGCCGGAACACCCGAATCGGGAACAGAGCCTTCCGAGCTATCTGCACCCGTGGCACCTGTGGCACCCATTGCGCCAGTAGAGCCAGCGGTCGTTACGCCGACGGCCGAAGTAGCAGCAGCACCTGAGTCACCACCCGTACCGGCGGCCGCTCCAGTACCGGCACCAAGTCCCAAGCCAGCGGGACCACGCCCCGGAAACAATCCGTTTGGCGGCAGTACCGGTATGCCCAAGCCAGCGCCGCGCCCTGGAAATAACCCATTCGGTTCGCCCAGTGTGGATCGACCGGCGGCACCGCGTCCCGGTGGAGTTACTGGTGCACCTCGCCCAAACCCTGGCATGATGCCCGCCGCCCGTGCACCGCAGCGACCGGGCGGACCCGGTGGACCAGGTCGTCCCGGTGGTCCCGGTGGACCAGGTCGTCCCGGTGGTCCCGGTGGACCCGGTGGCTTCACGAGTCGTCCGGCTCGACCGGGTGGTGCAGGCGGTCCCGGCGGAGCTGGTGCGCCGGGTGGACCCGGTGGTCCCGGTGGACCTGGTGGTCCCGGTGGCGGTCGCCCAGGGGCTCGCCCTGGCGCACGTGGAACTACGGCGGGCGCTTTTGGTAGGCCGGGAGGTCGACCCTCTCGCGGTCGCAAATCCAAGCGGGCGAAGCGTCAAGAGTTTGACAATATGGAAGCTCCAGCGATGGGTGGAATGCGTCTTCCCCGCGGCAACGGTGACAGTGTCAGACTGCCCCGTGGTGCGAGTTTGACCGACTTCGCCGAAAAAATTGATGCGTCCCCGGCTGATCTGGTCAAGGTACTGATAGGCCTTGGGGAAATGGTTACCGCAACCCAGTCAATCGATGACGACACATTGCACTTATTGGGTACCGAACTCAACTTCGCCATCCAAATTGTTTCACCAGAAGATGAAGACCGGGAACTGTTGGAAACTTTTGATCTCGAGTTTGGTGAGGACGAGGGTGACAGTGCAGACCTACAGGCGCGACCACCGGTTGTCACCGTCATGGGTCACGTTGATCACGGTAAGACAAGACTCCTGGATGCAATTAGAAAAACAAATGTCGTGTCCAATGAGGCTGGTGGCATCACACAACACATCGGTGCCTATCAAGTCATTGCTCAATCACCAGCCGGTGAACGACCAATCACTTTCATCGATACACCCGGTCACGAAGCGTTCACCGCGATGCGAGCACGTGGCGCCGAAGTTACCGACATCGCGATTTTGGTGGTGGCGGCTGACGACGGTGTAAAGCCGCAGACGATCGAGGCTCTCAACCATGCTCAAGCTGCGGGTGTCCCGATCGTTGTAGCCGTCAACAAGATAGACAAAGACGGTGCAGATCCGACAAAGGTCCGTAGCCAACTGACCGAGTACGGATTGGTTGCCGAAGATTTTGGTGGTGACACAATGTTTGTTGACGTCTCGGCCAAGAACAACTTGGGAATCGACGCACTCCTGGAAGCGGTACTGCTGACAGCTGATGCGGCCCTTGATCTGCGCGCCAATCCGAACCAAGATGCCCAAGGTGTGGCTATCGAGGCCCACCTGGACCGTGGTCGTGGACCGGTTGCAACAGTGCTGGTTCAGCGGGGAACTTTACGTCCAGGGGATTCGATTGTTGCCGGAGATGCTTACGGTCGCGTGCGAGCAATGCTCGACGATCAAGGCAATACGGTCGACATTGCCGGCCCCTCTGCACCCGTTCAGGTGCTCGGTTTGACTTCGGTGCCCGGAGCTGGTGATAGTTTCTTGGTGGTCAGCGAGGACCGTATCGCCCGGCAAATTGCCCAGACTCGTCAAGCGCGTGAGCGCAATGCGATGTTGGCAAAGAACCGGGTCAAGCGTTCACTGGAAGACTTCTTGGAATCAATAGAGCGTGGGGAAGTTTCCGAACTGACTTTGATTCTCAAGGGTGACGTTTCCGGTTCAGTTGAAGCTCTCGAAGACGCCCTTCTCAAGATCGATGTCGGCAA
>Ga0208646_1000746_pt1 | contig 18861 bp, 21 predicted proteins | sample AntAceMetag02UK8_FD_184762 | JGI IMG/M metagenome (GOLD analysis project Ga0208646, IMG submission 184762) | Saline lake microbial communities from Ace Lake, Antarctica - Antarctic Ace Lake Metagenome 02UK8 (SPAdes) (version 2) | ecosystem: Environmental > Aquatic > Non-marine Saline and... | reverse complement strand
AAAAGAAATTGTGAGTGAGCGTATCGAAGAAGATCCAAAGATGTATCGTATCTCAGTACGCGACTCTATTGAGTCTGTGTTCTATCTAGAGCAAGCTGCACAAATCAGGGCAGAAGTAGAACAACAAAAGAAAGTCTCAGCTGAAATGATACAGAAAGAAAAAGAAGCGGCACAAATACAAAAAGAAGAAAAGGAGCAGGAACAAAGACAGAAAAAATCACTAAAAAAAGCCAACCACGACATCGACATGAATCTGCCCAAAGGGTAGTGCAACTTTACACGCACATACGTGTTATAAATACACAATATGAAGCTACTTATCATCACACAAGTAATGGATACAAATCACCCGATACTGGGTTTTTTTCATGGATGGGTAAAAGAGTTTGCAAAGAGTTTTATCGAGGTGCACGTTATTTGCTTACAAAAAGGAGAGTGCTCATTGCCAGATAATGTGCACGTATATTCTCTTGGCAAAGAAGATGGGGAGAATCGTCTAAAGTATCTCTATCGATTTTATAAGTATATCTGGTCTTTGCGAACAGAGTACGATCACGTCTTTGTACACATGAACCAAATCTATGTTATTCTCGGCGCACCATTCTGGCGCGTCTGGGGCAAGCGCGTCGGGTTGTGGTACGCACACGGTGCGGTGACATCTAGCCTGTTTGTGTCTGTGCTTTTTTCACATATTGTGTTTACCTCAACTCCACAGGGTATGCGAGTGAACACCTCAAAGCGAGCAATTGTAGGGCAAGGGATTGATTCTACGCAGTTCATTTCACAGCTACGGGCGCCATCAGAAATACTGCGTCTCATTACAATCGGCCGAGTCGCTCAATCTAAAAATATTGACACACTACTTCGTTCAGTAGCAATTCTTAAACAGAAAAATATCCAGTTCAAGCTAAGAATTATTGGTGGTAGTAGTAACGTACAGGAAGAGCGTTATTTTGAGGAGATGATCTCTTTAGCAGCTCAGTTAGGTGTCACTGACCAGATAGTGTGGGTTGGCCCACTTGCACATGAGCAGTTACCAGCAGAGCTAGTAGTTGCAGATATATTTGTTCATGACGGATCAACTAATAGTCTTGATAAAACTTTAGTTGAAGCATCTTTTGCTGGGTGTGTCGTCATTTCCTCAAACCCGTCTTATCGTGGACTAACAGAATTAATAGCACCAGAATTACTGTTCCCACCAAATGATTATAAGGCGTTATCATCTCGAATTTTTGAACAGCAAAACACCTCATATCAGTCAACGATATTAGTGAGAGAAGCACTACTGTTGTCTTGTGGTTTGCCAGATTTAATTTCGTCCATAGTTAGTAGATACTAATGTGTACATATGAAAAATGTATTTGCATAAAAAATAAAAGCAGAACGTTTAGATATTCTGTGTAAAGCTAATGATGTCGTTTAGGATACTAAGTTTTGAGGTCAAGGGATTAGAATTGGCAGTAAGCATTGGCCCCACTGAATTCTGCTCATCCGTGCAAAAACGTTTATAGTATTGATATTGATATTGATTGTGGTGAAACTATACAAAACAAGTAGCCAAAAAATTTAACTTAGATGTGAAATTCGATGAAATTTTGATGGAGATTTGAAGGAACACTTGGTTAATCCGATCTACCCAAATACATTTAACCTATTTTCAATAGCTAGAAAATAACGAAGGAGGAGCCAGTTAGAAACTCGAAGCATGCATTTTACTTTAATCGAAGTGCTACTAAAACACTTCTCTAAAAGTGAAGATGGGAAGTTTCATAATTTGGTTTCATGTATTCGCCTGAGCAGGGCATCAAGGAGTATTTCAAAAATTCTACCCGCCCATACACAAACTACATCGATGATGTTACGGTTGGGTATGATATATTTAAACAAATTATGTATGATATGACTTCTTTTTTACGATTTTTACGTAATAAACAATCAGGATGCATGTGTCGTTTTCGTTCTTGGTATTGGGGGAAAGTATTTCGTTCAATGGGGCATAAGAGTCGGGTGCTGGGGAGTATTGGCGTACTGAAGCCTGAGTTAGTAACCGTAGGAGAAAACAGTACTATTAATCCAGGCTGTTTCTTAAATGCTAAAGATCGTATCATAATCGGCAATCATGTACATATTTCACCAAAGGTGATGATTCATACTGGAGGTTTAAAATATAATGAAGATATGAAAACTCGTAGACACCTACACTCTCCGGTAGTGGTTGAAGATGGTACATGGATCGGTGCTGGTGCGATTATCAACCCTGGAGTTACTGTTGGTAGTAATGAAGTGATTGGAGCAGGAGCTGTGGTGACCAAAAATATTCCCGCTAACTGTGTTGCTGTCGGAGTACCTGCTAAAGTTATTAAGACAATAAGTTAGAGTTGTATGAACCTTATTTTTTCAATTGTTCCAAAAATTGCCTGGAATCTCTCTTTTGGATCACTGTTCCATTTTATCCGTTTACTATTCTTGCTAGAGTACTTTCTCATCTCCAGAGAGTTTCTTGTGATTACTAAAGACTTCCTCTTGCCAGTAGTGCAAGGCAAGAGGAAGTATTTTCTTGTGCTCAATAAAAAGAATGATCTCTCAGCCCTTAAGGAATTATTTATTGATAAAGTATATAGTGTACCTGTAGTTGATCCCAAAATTATTATTGACTTGGGAGCTAATTTTGGTGAAAGTGCTCTATATTTTCATTTAAAATACCCCCTGGCTCAAATTTATGCAGTTGAACCAGCTCACGATTCCTATCGCCGGCTAGAGGTATTGGCTTCCACAATACCCGAGATTATTCCAGTGCAAACAGCTATTGCTCCACACGATGGAGTTATTGATATGTATATTTTTAAGGAGCTTGCTATGAGTAACTCAATTCAGATGCGAGAAGGGTATAGTGAAGTTGTGTCAGTCAAGTCGAGCACCTACAGCACCTTTCTGCGTGATTATGACCTGACAAGGGTTGATATTTTGAAGTTTGATATTGAGGGAGGAGAAGATAGCTTATTTGAAGATCCTGGTGTAGAGACTTCGTTGTGTGTAGTAGGAGAATATCATGCACATCTTGCAAAAACATCAATTAGTGATTTTGTGAAATATTTCAAAGGTATGGGTTTCTATGTCACTCCACCAGACACAAGCTCTGATAAGTTCCTGCTTACTGCTCGCAGACAGGACGTAAAAATAGTACCTTAGGTATTGTCATCATTCTCTACGAGGAACCTACGATTATTATCTCAGAGAGTCTTAGGTATCCTCAGAAAATTACTGACCTGCCTAACTTAAAAGGTGTGCAGTTACTGCTAGATACATTTATAAAAGAAAAGTATCTTAATCTTGACTATAAGATGATGATTCCATCTAACTCCACGATTATGTATGAAGTAGGTACACTCTATCCTCAATTTCACTCTCGGGGTACACGTTGTGGAATGATGACAGTAGCTTTATCTCTTGCAGGATATGATTTACCCCAGAGCTTACTGAGTTACAAATGAAGGGCCTAACGTTTAATCCTCTGTATTATTGTTTATATAGACTACGTCTGTCGACCTTATTAAGGTCGACAGATCTTAGTTATGAAACTTTTATTTATTACACAAATCATAGACGAATCACACGATGATCTAGCGTTCACTGCACAGTGGGTAGATGCCTTTATCTCCCAAGGATATGACGTTGAAGTGCTCTGTTTACAAAAAGGTGAGTTCGATAATCGGTTCCCGGTGTTTTCACTGGGAAAAGAAGAAGGGCTTAGCATCATTCGCAGAGTTGCCCGATTCTACAGGTACATCTTTACCCATAAGCATGACAGGGTATTTGTGCACATGAATGCAGAGTACTTTACTCTTGGCGGGTGGTGGTATCTCAATAGAGTACCTATGTATCTGTGGTACACTCACTACACAACGCACAGCACTTTCTGATAGTCAAATATCAGCCAATACATACATCAAACAATAGACTGTAGGTGTCAGTCTACTTAGGTATAGTCGAATATACCTAAGAAGTACACATCATAATCTCTAGACATTATTTTTGTATAGATGGTAATACGCTAGAAACAAGTAACTATACCGGGACAAAAGCTTGGCTACCACAGCACCAATGAGCCCGTATGCTGCAATAAGTACAATCGTAAATATTAAAGTTATACAAGAACCTTGTATATTCAGGAGATGAAGTCCTCGTTCTTTTAATTGTGACTGGAGTGCACTAAAAGGTAAAATACTAATAGCAGCTGGGAAAGACAGTGCCGTTAGTTGACTCAAGAAAATAGCATTCTCATAATTTGGAAATAGTAGCCTATAAAGAAATGATGAAATTAAGATATAAACTATGGTAATCAATAATAAAATAAGAAAAAGTTGCAAGCTCCTGATGGGCATAGATTTTTTGATTGAATCCAAATTTTGATGTTCAGCATATTTTGGCAACAGCAATGCATTGATATTCTTAAAGGTGCCTCTGACCTGTTCTGGTATGATGTTTGCAATTGTATAGACTGCTACCTCTGCGGCACCCAATTGAGCAAAGATTAATATAGTGTCAAGACGAAATGTAACATTGGAAATAAAGTTACGTATAGAAGTGTGTTTTGCGTAGGAAATATACTTTCTGAAAATATCAGGAGGTGTTGGTTCAGTATTTTTTGGATGATAAAATAAGTGAGTAAGGAAGTATGTTAAAAAATTTGATGCGAAGTACACGGCTAAAAGTATAAATACGTTTTGTGTAATGAATAGAGTTCCAATACTCAGTACGGACGTGGTCATCACACTAAACGTTTTTGCAGCAGCAGCTTCCTTATATCTTTTGCTCCCTAATAAAAAAGTAAAAATATTTTGATACGTATTTGTAAAAGGTTGGATTAGTGCTATGAGAGCACAGCCTGCAGCAAGTAAATAGTTTTGCTGATAAAAGTAGTAAAATGAACCAATGAAACTAACGATAGTAATACCTAAGCCGTATAGTAAGCTGATACTGACTGTCTCAGTATAAAAAGTGTAATATTTTTTTGCAGCAGTTTGAAGTATTGACTGACCTAGTCCACTTAATGAGAAAGCAGAGAAAAGTGCTGCAATACTAATGATATATTTGTAGATTCCATAGTCAGTCGCTGATAATAATTTTGCAAAGAGAATTGTTGTGGCGAGGCCACCAGTAACTATGATAATTTGACTAGCAGTATTCCAAAAACCACCACGCAAATAGTGTGTGGCATCGATTTTAAATTTATTTTCAAAATACGCTTCAAATTTTGTCATTATATTTCTATTATAACTTACCTAAGGATGTAAAGTTGTCCATTGCGTAAAGTGGAAGTATCGTAAAAGTACAAGTGGGGTAGATAAATCCTGTAATTAAGTGGCCCTTGTATTGGAGAAGTCCAGCATTCATTACTAATGAGGTTATTCGCTCTTGTAATCTTCATTAATAGATAAAAATGTGTGATACGATAGCTTTATTATGAAGCAAAATGAAAGCCCTCAAATATCAATAGTAGTTCCTGTGTATGGATCTGACGAGGTGTTAGTAGAATTGTATGACCGCACGGTAAAAACATTGGAGTGTATACACTTAGATTTTGAGTTTATTTTCGTAAACGACGCTAGTCCAGACAATGCATGGCGAGTAATTAAAAAGCTTGCAGCCGGTGATAATCGAGTTCGAGGAATTAATCTCTCCCGTAATTTTGGGCAGTATCCAGCCCTTACCGCAGGGCTTAGAGCGAGCCTTGGTGAGTGGATTGTCGTTATGGATTGTGATCTTCAAGATCTTCCCGAAGCAATCAAGGAAATGTATCAAAAAGCCCAAGAAGGATTCTATGTAGTTGTTGGGTCGCGACAAGAAAGACATGATAGTCGCCTTCGCCTCTTTGTATCCTGGGCTTTTTATGGCGTACTGAGCTACCTAACAGGACGCCACCACGACCGTACTCTTGCAAATTTTGGTATCTATCACCGTAAAGTTATTGATGCCGTACTATCACTCGATGATCATATGCGTTATTTTTCTGTGATGGTGCGATGGGTTGGGTTTACAACAGCTGTTGTCCCAGTCCAGCATGCGCTCCGAAAAGGAGGTGTTTCAGGGTATTCGTTTGGTAAATTATTTAGTTTAGCGACAGATATTATTCTGGCGTACTCTGAGAAACCCCTCCGGCTCATAATTAAATTGGGAGTACTTGTAGTGCTTGCTTCTGGAGCCTATCTTCTGTTTGTGGTAGCGCAGGTGTCTAACGGTGGGCTCACTAGTTCTTCGTCTTCTCTTGTTGGTTCTCTATGGCTTATTTTTGGCTTACTTACGACCATGCTTGGGGTGATTGCACTCTATATAGGGAAAATCTTTGAAGAGACAAAGAAGCGTCCCATTTATATAGTTCAAGAAGAAATCTGACACATGCCATATATTTTGGTAGAATATGCCCATGCTAGCTAAAAAGATAGAGACTTTGAAAAAAACTACATTAAAAAAGACTCCCATAAAAACACTGAACAATACAACGGTTCTAGTTTGTGGTGGGGCTGGTTTTATTGGGTCTAACTTTATCCATATGATTTTGGAAAAGTACCCAAAGGTACACGTTGTTAATTTTGATTCTCTCACATATTCTGGCAATCTAGATAACCTCCGTGATGTAAAAGACGACCCTCGCTATACATTTGTCCGTGGGGATATTGCAGACACTAAAAAGGTTGACACTACATTTAAGAAGTATCGGCCAGATTTTGTTATTAACTTTGCTGCTGAGACACATGTAGATCGTAGTATCCATGTTGGTGCACTTGAGTTTATTAATACCAATGTACATGGAGTGTTTAATTTGCTTGAAGCAGTTAAGGGGTCTGATTCAATACATCGATTTGTGCAAGTTTCAACTGATGAAGTGTATGGTTCACTCGAGCTTGATTCCCAAGAAGTATTTACTGAGACAACCGCATTTGCACCGAACGTACCCTATGCCGCAACTAAGGCTGGTGGTGACTTACTGTGTCGTTCATATCACAACACATGGCAGGTTCCAGTTATTGTGACCCATTGTTCAAACAACTATGGTCCTCATCAGTACCCAGAAAAGCTCATCCCTTTTTTTGTACAACGACTACTTGAAGACAAGAAGCTCCCTCTGTATGGGGATGGACACCATGTGCGAGACTGGATTTACGTACTCGATCATTGTGAAGCACTTCTGCTTTGCCTACTAAAAGGCACGCCTGGTGCTGTCTACAACATAGGAGCAGATAACGAAATGAGCAATCGAGAAATTGCCGCTATTATTCTCACCTACTTTGATAAAGGAGAAGAAGAGATTGAGTTTGTTGCTGAGCGCCCTGGACATGACCGAAGGTATGCGATTGATTCGTCGTACATTCGCAAGGAACTAGGATGGAAGCCAACTCGTCATTTTAAGGATTCTTTCAATGATACAATTGCCTGGTACGTCGAAAACCAAAAATGGATAGAAAAAGTACGTAAAAAGACTGGAGTATTTAATCCTCACATTGATTTATGGAGAGCACACGAGATAAAAAAGTAAAAGTAAAAGGTGTAATCTTGGCTGGAGGTTTAGGTACCCGTCTGGCACCTCTGACGAGGATTACTAATAAGCACTTATTGCCTATTCACGACAAACCAATGGTCTTGTACCCACTTGAGACTCTTAAAAAGTCGGGTATTGATGAAATTATGATTGTGTGTGGGCGTGAGCATGCGGGGCACTTTATGAATTTCCTTGGCTCAGGAAAAGAGTATGGGGTGGCTTTGTCGTATGCTATTCAAGATACCAATAATGGAGGTATTGCAGATGCTCTTACATATACAGAGGATTTTGCAGATGAGGGTCCAATAGCGGTAATACTGGGGGACAATATTTTTGAAACAAATTTCTTAAAAGAGGTGGATGAGTTTCAGAAAGGAGCAACGGTATTCTTCAAGGAGGTAGTAAATCCTCAGCGCTTCGGTGTCCCTGTGTTTGATGATACAAATGAGAATATTATTTTGATTGAAGAGAAGCCAGCAGAGCCAAAGTCTAATTACGCTCAAACGGGATTTTATATTTATGATGAGAGTGTATTCTCTAAGCTTAAGGAGTTAAAGCCTTCAGCACGAGGTGAGCTTGAAATTACTGATGTGAACAACGCATATCTTAATCACAAGCTGCTCACCCACAGTATTATTGATGGTTTTTGGTCTGATGCCGGCACGTTTGAGTCTCTTTTGAAGTCAGGTAACTTTATGGCAGAGAAGCAGGTATGAAACAGTTTGACGATTCTAAAGTTTTGACTATAGGTGCAGGTGGCATGGTGGGTTCGTATGTTGATTTTGGGCTACGTCCCGATTCTGCTGCACTTAACATCTTACATAAGGAGGAGGTTTTGAGGTATGTGCAAAAACATGCTCCTACTGCAATCATACATCTTGCGGGAGCTACTGACATGACTCGTGCTGAAGAAGATCCGTTGTATGCGTATGAGCGTAACGTTCGTGGGACATACAACGTGGCTTGTGCCGCACGGGAAGTGGGCGCTACTATGGTGTATGCATCAACCTCTCGGATATTTGATGGAGACAAAAAGACTTCGTATACTGAGGATGATGTGCCTGAGCCGGAAACACAGTACGCTCGTACGAAATATTTTGGAGAACTCATTACGCAAGCCACTGCCCCAAAGTACATTATTGCTCGCACGTCATGGGTATTTGGTGGTGGTCCCAAGAGTGACAATAAGTTTTATGGCAATATTTTGAAGCAGCTAGACCAGCCAGAGATTGTTGCACTGAGTGATGTCTATGGTTCACCGACGTATGGCAAGGACTATATTGCAGCAATTAAGAAGATGCTCGAAGAGGAACAAACTGGTATAGTGCATATAGCAAACAAAGGTGTCGCCAGTCGCTATGACCTAGCACACCACATGGTACAGCAGCTCAAGCCAGACATATTAGTCAAAAAAGTTAATCGAAGTTTCTTTGCATCTGCGACCAATCTTCCAACAAATGAATCAATTAGTTCAGTAAGATGTGCTCTGCGACCATGGCAGGAAGCTCTTACAGAGTATGTTGAAGCTGAATGGAGTTCATACTTACAATCAGATAAAATCATATCATGAGTTACATTCATAAAAAACAATGTCGAATCTGCAAAGGCACTGAGCTTACACAGGTTCTTTCTCTTGGTGATCACCCTCCAGTAGACAACTTTTTAAGCAACATCCAAATAAAAGACGAGAATCGGTACCCATTGAACTTATACTTTTGCGCTGGGTGTAGTCTGGTGCAACTTCTTGATGTTGTTGATGAGGAAGAGTTGTTCCATGGTGAGTACGCATATTTTTCCTCGGCCTCAAAACCTTTAGTTGATCATTTTCATTCATACGCTGAGGACCTGAAAAATGACAATATGCAAGAGGGTGATTTGATTGTTGATATTGGTTCAAATGATGGCGTTCTTCTTCAGTTTTTTACCGGTACGCACCGGGTGCTTGGGGTGGAACCGTCCTCTAATGTTGCTGACTTGGCTCGAGAGAAAGGGATCGATACTGTTGATGGCTTTTTTACAACAAAGATGGCAGAGGATATAGTAGCAAAGCATGGTAAGGCAAAAGTAGTTACAGCAAATAACGTATTCGCACATATAGATAACATTGATGAAATAGTACGAGCGGTAAAAATTCTCTTAGCAGACGATGGGGTGTTTGTTACTGAGTCACACTATCTCCTTGATCTTGTTTCAAAGCGTGAATTTGATACGGTCTATCATGAGCATCTATGTTATTACAGTGTGAAGCCACTTATGCATTTTTTCCAGCGATTTGATATGGAAATAGCTGATGTACGACGTGTTTCTACTCACGGTGGTTCAATCCGTGTCTATGCCAGGTTTGCAACCAGTGAACCTATCCCTGAGAGCGTACAGGAACTTTTAGTTCTTGAAGAGAAAGAAGGCCTACACATACTTTCAGGATTTAGTAGTTTTCAAACAGATGTTGACACAATTCGGGAGAAGCTGGTCGGACTGGTACGAGGATTTCGTGCAGAAGGTAAGCTGGTTACAGCCTATGGTGCACCAGCAAAAGGAAATACCCTTTTGAATTTTTGTGGTTTTACCCCCGATGATATTCTGTACATTACTGACACAACACCGTATAAAATTGGACTTCTCACTCCAGGGAGTCATATACCGGTTGTTTCCCCAGATATTCTCCAGAGTGAAACTCCAGATTATATATTGTTACTTGCTTGGAATTATCGAGACTTCATTATTGAAAAAGAGAAAGCCTTACGTGAACGAGGCGCAAAATTTATTATTCCTATCCCGACTGTTGAAATTATATGAGTACAGAAATAGATATCCAACCAATACTGCAGTGGCTACAAGTAAGGCGTGATGCGTATCCTGCTGTAGTTGCAGAAGTTGGTGTCAATGACGCAGAAGGGTGGATGACGGATCCTGCCACTGGAAACATTGTGCATGAAAGCGGTAAATTTTTCTCAATTATTGGAGTGAAAGTGGATGGAGCTGGAGACCGCGAAATTCTGTCGTGGAGTCAACCTATGCTCAAGCAGGAAGAGGTGGGTATTTCAGGTGTCATTATACAGAAAAAAGCAGGTATCACCCGATACTTATTTTATGCAAAGTTTGAACCTGGCAACATAGAGCTGTTGCAAATTTCACCAGCCCTACAAGCCTCTGAAGGTAATTTGTCCCAAGCACACAAAGGGCAACGTCCAAGACTGATTGAATATTTTGATGGTACCAGGGGTAGTCTGATACACTCAGTTACTGGAGTTGAGGACGGTGGCAGGTTCTATCATAAAGTAAACAGGTCTATGGTGGTCGAGGTAGATGAGTCAGAACAAGTGCCTGTTACCGATGACTACATCTGGCTGACGCTCCCTGAAGTAAAAAAACTGTTATTAGTAGACAACGTGGTTAATTCTTTAGCACGCAATGTGTGCGCTATTTTGGTATGAAAAAAATTCGAATTGGTATTTTAGGATGTGCAGAAATTGCAAAGCGGTATGCAATTCCCGCTTTTGAAGAACTTCTCAACGTAGAGGTTGTTGCAATAGCAAGCCGTTCAAAAAAGAAAGCCGATGCGTATGCAAGGGAACATGGTCTTGAGGCAGAAAGCTATGAGTCTCTCATTGCTCGTGGTGATATCGATGTGATATACAGCCCGCTGCCTGTCGGACTCCAGGAAGAATGGGCGCTGAAGGCTGCTCAAGCAGGAAAGCATGTTATCTGTGAGAAATCTATTACGTATAGTCTTGTCTCAGCCCACAGAATGGTAGAGGCATGTAAAAAAGCTAATGTGGCTCTCTATGAAAACTTTGTACCCGAATTTCACCCCCAGCATGCCAAGATATTGTCGCTTATCCAGGAGGGGTATATAGGGACTCCCCGCGTATGGAATGGTGCTTTTGCGTTCCCACCATTTAAAGCAGATAATATTCGAAATAATCCTGAACTAAAGGGAGGGGCGATAAACGACTGCGGGTGCTATACGGCATTTATGGCACGTAAAATTATGCAGGCAGAACCAGTTGCGGTGACATGCAGAGTTTCATTTGGGTCTAGTGATGTAGATATTGCAGGATCCGCGTTGTTTGAGTTTAAAAATGGTGAGGCATTGATGTCTTTTGGTTTTGATCACCTGTATAAAAATACATATTCTGTCTGGGGTTCTAAAGGTATTCTAGAGACTAATCGGGCGTTTGCAATACCACCAACGATGGCTCCGCCTGTAGTACATGTGACCAATAGTGGGAAGGAAGAAAAACGTATGGATATTGATGTTCCCGCAGTGAATCAATTTGTCCTGAGCTTTGATTACTTTTGTAAAGCAGTTGCTGACAATGACTCTACAAAATTCCAAAATATGTATGATCGCATTATTGCCCAAGCAACAGTGCTTGAAGCAATGCGTACATCTGCCAGAGAGGGGAGGAGGGTGGCACTCTAATGTTCCTATTATTTTGTAAACCAGCCTAATACTTTTTCAAGCTCATTTTCAATATCAGCACCACGCTCTTCAGCTAGGATAAGTGCATCAGCAATAAGGGCACCAATTCGGTGGTCTGCATCTTGATGAGCATGGTCACTACTGGTAAGAGTTCCTTTTTCAACCGCACAGGCTGATTGTATGTCGTCAAGCTGTTCTTGTAGCGAAGCAATACGGTTAAACGTGCCTAATGCATTATCAGGAAACTTCTCATCCGCACCCGCTTTTAATATTTTCTGCCACTCTGTAATAGTTTTCATATATATGCAGTATAAACTATGCCGTAAATATTTTCCTAATTCTTGACAGTAGATTGTGTTGCTGTATCCACCCAGATATATAGGTAGCACCAATTGTAGCCATCGCAATTATAATGGGTTCAACGGGTAGTCTATAGCGAGGGTTTGTACCAAAGGCAGCAATAGTGCTTGTCAATGCGAAATATGCAACTAACATGACAATAAGTATTGACCAGGATGTTCGTTGCACGAAGATATATCGGAATGCTCCAACCAGTGCGATGAGTGTTATGCCAATCCATATCAGACGCATTACTATAAGAAACATGAGAAAGTCATCTGGATCATACCCAAGGCGCATCAAGAGTGTCCAGAAGCCATCGTTTGTGAAGAAGGTGAAAACTGATTTACTCATGACATAGGCAGTTGCTGTAGGATGCTCACGAATAATCGTAACTGCTTTTTCTGTGTAGGTCTGTGCATTTCTAGGTGTTATGGCATCGCCTTTAAATTCTTCAAAAGTAAGAAAAGAGTCACGTACTTCTGAGAAACTTTTGCCGTCAGCAACACTTAGTACCGCAGGAGCAAGGTTGGTATACAGTACAAATGATGACTGAGCGCTTAGCACTGGGCTGTCAAAGACAGTGACGTTACGAATGACCCAGGGTGTTAGTATCGCACCTATGATAATGAAATATATGGAAACGTGAATTACTCCACGTTTCCACTCAATTCTACCGAACTGCCACATGATACAGGGTGCAATCAGTAGAGGTACATATTGAGCTACTGGTCGTACCAATATCGCTAGACCTAAGATTACTGCACTTACCACCAGTGTTTGCAGATTGGGCTTTTTTGCATAATAGAGTGTGAGTAGGAGCCACGGAAGAAAGAGTAGCAAAAAGAGAGTGTCTGCGTAAAATTGAAATGAAAGGAAGGCTATAGCTGGACCGGTTGCAAGTATAACTCCGGTGAGGATACTGGCCTTTCTTGACTTTGTAAGACCGTGAGCAATGTGCATTCCAAAGACAGGAATGAGAGAGGATACTGCAAGCTGAATGAGTGCAGCACCAGTGATGCCTGCAATACTGATGAGTCCAGCCAACACATATACATATCCTGGAGTACGCATCGGGTTTGGTGCGTAGGGTGCTTCACTACTCCATGAAAAACCATTACCAGCAAGAACATTCTGTGTAAGCTCAAAGTATCCATCGTCAACTCGAACCACATCTAGTACAGAGCCGTGCCTGTCAACCATCATAGTAAAAAGTATGAGGTGTACCACTAAAGATAAAGTAAATATCAGTAGTTCTACTTTGTAGGCACGTATAACATTCATAACGCTGTATTAGGCTTGTTCTGATAAGGTGCGTTCTTGAAACACACAGTGACGATATGCAAAAAAGTTAGTTATAGCAATAACTGCCGTGGCGACTACCTGTGCCATGAGATACCAGACATTCATTTTTTCCACCAGGAGATAGACCAGCGCTGTATTCAAGAGTAAGCTCAAGAAAATTACTCCAAGATAGCGACTAAATTGTCTAGGCAGATCGTGCACTGCCTTGTCTCGGAATGTCCAAAATTTATGCATCGTAAATGAAGCTGCAATAGATACTGTAAATGCAAGTATCGAAGCATATAAGTAGTACATGTTCGTAACATGCACAAGTAAGAAGAGAGTAGTTACATTAACTAGTGCAGCAGTGCCACCAGAAATAAGATAGCGAATGAGTTTAAATGCACGTGCCCCTACCTTTGCTTCAATTGAGTTATGTAGATCTGCAAGATATTTCATTGTTCTACAGTATACGTGCTAAAATCTCTTTTATGAAGAAACGTCTTATGGAAAAGCTTCACTCTTTGACGAAAGAGGATTTTTTTGTAAGTGTGTTTGCGGCAACTTTTTTTGTAGGTGTGTGGTATGCGCTTCCTATGGTCAATACAATTACTGATGTATGGGCGTTTGGGGGAGGCGTATTACGTGCAATGGATGCACATACTATATTACCTGGAGGAGACGTTGAGTATGGAACGATTTCTTTCTTTCAAAATTACGTAGCTATGGCAGTGGCACTTGGTTTTGGATTTTTATTTACTGGTTTTGATATTGAGGCACTTAAAACAGTATTAGTTCTTAATCCATCGTATAGTCTTATTCCTTCACGTATTGTTTCCATACTTACTTCTGGAGTATTACTTGTAGTGGTGTATCGTTTTTTACAGGTACACATTACTTCTTCCTGGTGGCGAGTGGCTCTTTTGGTACTTGTGTTTGCTAATGTACTGACAACTCTTTTGGCTCGTTCAGGGAAAATGTGGATGCTCTCTACTGCTCTTGGGGTTGTTTCTTTTATATATCTGTATCAAGCACTTACGCAAGAGCGACAGTCGGGCATTCCAGGGCGCGCATCTTTGATTTCAGTTATTACTGCATTTCTAGCGACTGCTAACTTTCCATTTGCCGCTGTGTTCTTGATAAATATCCCAATTATTTTCTTGTTTTTTTCCAAAGCGGCAAAGTCGCTAAAGCGACTGTTATACATCGTACTTACGGGGGCTGCTATATGTATTGCGATAGTTGCACTTAATTTCCAAAATACATTTGAGTTGGTGTCACTTTTTATTGTAAAGTTATTTCAGCCATCCACCGAAGCTGTTATTGCTGCTACGCCTGATCTTTCTTTCGTAGTTGCTCTGCTAGTAAATGTAAGACATGTAGTTGAAGCATTCCCACTCTTATTACTTGCTCTAGTAGTTGTAATAGTTTCAGTCTCTAGATTACAAGTACGTAACAAAACACTTGCGTATCTTGCTCTTACGTATGGAGTGATATGGATAATAATGGCAGCCGTACTTTTTAGGACAGACCATGGTCTGGCACTAAATGTCCGACATATTTTTCCAGTCGGGTTCTTTCTCCTATTTCTTATTGTTGCGTATGGTGAACCTGCACGTCGTGTAGCAATTTCGTTTTTTTCTATCGGGCTCGCTATATATGTATATACACTGGTATTACTCTCTGTCCCAACCACATATAATGACGTTTCAGATTTTATCGTGTCACAGTATGGTGATGAAGAAATTCGTATTGATGAGCATATTTTTGAACTTACACTACCAATGAATAAAGCTTCCTATGAAATTTTTGCAGAAAAGCACTGTGGTTCTACTTGTTCACAGCGACGAATGCTTGATAGCGACATATCATTTAAGCCATTAGTTGTGACTGATCATACAAACAAAGAAAAACTTGATGCACTTCCTTCAGCAGACATTGTTGTACACGAGCGAAGCATTCCTGGATGTATACCGGTTGCGTACTTTGGTAATGTTGTGCCAGACAATGAAGTATTTGATATTGATATAAATCTTGGTCGCATGCTTATGCCTTCGTTTTACACACTCCATCAACTTGGTAAAAATATGTATGTATACGAAGTGGTGACATGCCCAGCTGCAAATGTATCGGGTTCATAGTTACAACGATGTATTTTATATTGTTGATTACTCCCCCGTAGATTTCTATTTTGTGCGTATACTAGGATTATGAGTCGTACATATATAGGTGCAATGATTGCAATACTTCTTGCTGGTGGGGCTAGTGGGTATGGCTACAAAGTCATTCGTGACAATGCAGCGGATATCTTTGAAGACAGTGTGCACGAGGTAGTGCATGTGGTGGACGGAGATACACTTGATGTTGAAAACGATGTACGTATCCGTCTGCTTGGTATTGATGCACCAGAGAAAGGTTCTTGCTACTACGCTCAGTCACTCACGTACATGCAGGAACTGCTAGAAGGCGCACACGTATTTCTTGAAAAAGATATCAGTGGCGCAGATAGGTATGACCGATTGCTACGCTATGTGTATATACCCTCTGACGACATTCGGGAGGATGATGTGTTGGTAAATGAAGACGTACTACGGAAAGGCTATGCAAAGGTCCTTGCAATAGCACCAGACAATCGCTATCGCGATTTATTTGCAAGTGCACAAGAAGAAGCGAAGGCAGCAGGGAGAGGTCTATGGGGTGCCTGTGTGCAACAGGAGAGTATATCCCTACGTGAAGAAGACAGTGGTCCAAGTGATCCCTCGTGTACAATCAAAGGGAATATTTCAGAGAAATCATATGGACGCAATTATTTTACTGAAGGTTGTCCAAACTACAACCGTATCAAGATAGACACCAGAAAAGGTGAGGCATACTTCTGTACCAAGGAAGACGCTATTGCAGCAGATTTTACTCGCTCAGCGTCCTGTAGTAATACATTTTAATATATGTACATCATAATTGGGTTCATAGTCGGCGTAATGATAGGTGGTGGTATTGGTGTATGGTGGGCTGGGCGTACTCAACCAGCTTTGGTGTTTACTGAAGATGGCGCGGAGGCGGTGGTGCTTCGTACGCAGGCGGGTAAGGCAGTGCAGGCACGTATTGAAAAGCGTAAGGCACGTATCATTGTAACGGCACAAAAAGAGGGAAGGATTACCAATGATGGCGTAGAAGATATGTTCTGTATTGGAGATAGTACTGCGGGGAATTATTTGAGTCAGTTAGTTGATGCCGGGGTACTTACGAAGGTAGGAACTACTGGACGCGGGGTGTATTACACGCTTACAGAGCAGTCATAAACAGACCAGCAAACCCCTAAATACCCAAAATCGCCCCCATTTTGCGTGTTTAGGGGTTTGGCAGGAGCAAAAACTGGTGAACTTAGGAAATAAGTAAGAGGGCAGGGATATTTTAGTGTGACATACGTGGGCTTTATTCGTGCCAAATTGTCACGAATATGAATGATTTAATTGCTTGACTAATATAACAATTCCAACAACAAAGGCAAAACTGATTTCAGTACCCGTACTGACTGGTCAGTGCTGGCGGCGACTTAGCTTGTTGAAATCAACAATCTATGTTACTTTTATGACTGGAAATGACTATTAAAGTCACTTCCAGTCATAAAATGGATAAAAAACCTTCAAAAGGAGAATACTTAGAGACTTTATTGAGATCACCAAAAACTATCTTTTCAACAAAAGATATTGCTTTGTTGTGGGGAGAAAGCAACAAATCTACAATAACTAATCGTTTGAGCAAATATGCCCAAGCTGGGAAGTTAATTCGTGTACATAGAGGTTTTTATGCTAAAGATTCAAATTATGATCGCAGGGAATTGGCAACTCGTATATACACACCATCCTACATAAGCTTTGAAACTGTTTTAACAAGAAAGGGTGTGAACTTCCAATTTTATGGAAATATTTTTGTTGCTTCGTATATTAAAAGAGAAATTAAAGTTGGTGACCAAAAGATTCAGTTTGTCAGGATAAAGGATTATGTTTTAAGTAACAGTATGGGAATTGAACATACAGTCGGGTACTCAATTGCAACTCGTGAACGCGCCTTCTTGGATAGAATGTATGTGAGTAAGGAGTATCATTTTGATAATGTAACTAATTTAAATTGGGATAAAGTCTTTGAAATTTTACCAATATATAAAAATAAACGTTTACAAAACAAAGTGAATGAATATTTTCATCAGATAAAGAAATAAAATCTATATGCCATTTGATTATTCTAAACATAAAAATATATTACTCCAGATTTTAAAGGATATTTACACCGATACGTCTATCTCACCATATCTAGGTTTTAAAGGAGGAACAGCAGCCATGATGTTCTACGATTTACCACGACACTCTGTTGATATTGGTCTCGACTTATTAGATGCGTCAAAAGAAACTGAGGTGTTTGAAAGAATAAATGAAATTGTTGGACAATACGGCGAAATTACCGACTCATATAAAAAAAGATTTAATATATTGAATGTTATTTCTTATGACACTAAGTCACAAAATATAAAAGTGGAGGTTAATCTTCGACAATTTGGTTCTCGTTATGAAATGAAAACATTGTTAGGTATCTCAATGCTAGTGATGGTTAAAGAAGACATGTTTGCTCATAAATTAATGGCCATGTATGAGCGGGTTGGAAAGACAAGTCGAGATATTTTTGATGTTAATTTTTTTGCTAAGAATAGCTGGCCTATTAACAAAAAAATTGTTGAAGCCCGATCAGGAATGTCTTACACTGAGACGTTGGTTCAATGTATTAAGGTGCTTGAGAAAATGGATAATAATCACATTCTCGATGGCTTGGGTGAGTTATTGAGCGACCCACAGAAAGATTCAATGCGTGCAAAGTTAAAGTCGGATACCATATTTCAGATGAATGTCATGCTTGCTGATGCTGGTTGATATACCTAGAAATTATAGTAATGCACACCTATTATTTGGGAGCTCACAGGAAATTGTGCAGGCAGGCTGACAAATACCCTCAACACCCAAAACGGGTCCTTTTTGGGTGTTAAGGGGTTTAGGTGAGTGAAAAAAAGCGGCAAGTTGAACCGACCCCTGTAGAGTGTCTGCTCTAAAGGAGTCGGTTCAACCGTAGGTTGTTGCTCTGTTACTTTATTTGACAAACTAACCGTTGTGTATACAATGGGTATATTATGAAAACAGTATTGAATGTTAAAACTGATGTAGAAGTGAAGAAGCAGGCGCAGGAACTTGCTAAGCACTTAGGCGTACCTCTTTCTACAGTGGTCAAT
>Ga0208646_1000744_pt1 | contig 18872 bp, 27 predicted proteins | sample AntAceMetag02UK8_FD_184762 | JGI IMG/M metagenome (GOLD analysis project Ga0208646, IMG submission 184762) | Saline lake microbial communities from Ace Lake, Antarctica - Antarctic Ace Lake Metagenome 02UK8 (SPAdes) (version 2) | ecosystem: Environmental > Aquatic > Non-marine Saline and... | reverse complement strand
AACAAATTGCATGGCCTTGTTTAAGATTTGCAAATTTACCTGGAGCCATTAATTCTAAATCTCCTCCTTCAAACTCTGATGGATCATTCAATAATAGTGTCATTGATATTTTTCTAACAGGAGGTTCATGTTCCATGTTCACATCACAATCCATATGCCAATCATAGAACCCTCCTTCAGGGTACTCTGTAAATTGTGCATTCTCCGTAATTCTTATATCTCCAAAACCAAAATGATTTTCATTTGCTTTTTGTATAAATGTATTTAGATCTTGATACATATGTCCCATTTCTTTAAATGGAATCCAACTAATAGTTGTTACTCTTTTTTTAGTATCTGTTCCACCTTCTGGTTTGTTCATACCCACTTGTGCTTGTTGTGGTTTCTGTGCTCTACCTAATGCAATAATCTGTCGACATTGTTCCGGTGTAAATAAAGGTGTGGTTGTTTGAATAATCCAACTCTTCCATTTAGGTTCTGTAATAATTTTATTTTCGTACATTCTCTACCATCTTTTCATACATTGCTTTTAAAAAATCTGATTGTTGTACAGGATGATTTTTCCAACAAAATACATTTAAGTATTGAAAAAATTTTGTTTCATCTCCATTTACTCCTACATAGCATAAAGTGGCTTCATGTTTATCTTTAAAATACTCATAGCGATGAGTGCCGCTTCTAATAGTAACACCATCTTTATCTAATACAATTGGACATAGTAATCCATTTTTTTCCATATCAGGATTTACTTCTTTTTTAAATTTATCCATTGTAGGAAATAATGTTTTCATATCTTTAAATTTTACTTCTTTTAATCTGTCTTTAAATATTTGATAGTATGGCTCTAACATTAGCTTACTCCTCTATTTTGAATTGGGTTATATTGTACATCCATATTTGCAGCCAAGGTTCGTCTCATACCTGGACCGTTAAATGGATAAACACAATGTCTCATGTCATATGGAAAGATATAAAAATCTCTCTCTTTAATATCGGGTTGATAATCTACATTTGCAAAGTGTCCATTAGCTGAACCTAGTATTTGTAATCTACCATTTTGAGGTTGATCAGGTGATGAATATTCTACACCATAAGACTCAGGTAATTTTAAAATCATAACAGAAGACAATCCTGTAAACAAAGTTCCTTGGTGCACGTGCACTGGATTGTACTCATGTTGAAACATAGTGTTAACCCATATAGAGTTTAAATGCATATTATATTGTCTAGTTTTATTCCAATCTAAATAATGTTTAAATTTAGATTCAAACCAATTTAATACATTACTGGGTAAATGATTATGTTGAGTCATCTTAGAAGTATCTTCACCATTATAAAACAAACTATGTTCTTTCTCAATCTTACCCACCAATTGTTTATTAGCAGGTTTTAATTCAGGATACTTTGTTTCATAAATATGATTAATAGTACTATAGACATCTAGAGGTACTTGGTATTTTAATACCGATTGACCTAAAAATATAAAATTAAAATCTGATGTGTCCATATTTCTCTCTTATTCTTTCTGGAATTTTTTCAATGTAAGGGTTATATACTTTTCTAACTTTACCTGCAAATAGTTTATGCATATTACTACCCACAACTTTATCATCATAAGTTAAACCATTAACTTTTACATCACTTGGGTTTTCAAAGTTGTGATTAAAGTAAGGCTCACCTATAAATTGATATATTTTTCTAAACTCTTGTTCTGGGTTATCAACCATGTCATCGTACTTTACATAGTGACACATATCTTTATAGTTATATGAATTTTTTATAGCTTCTAAATCTTTTGCAACAGCACCATCTTTATTCATAATCATACTTAATTTTTCTTCGTCAGTATTTAAATTATATCTATTAGGAAAAGCATCAGGGTTTTCTGTATACCACTGCATATAACTTGCTAGAACATCCATTAAATCTCTAAGTAATACTATACACTTAAAAGGACGTTTAAAATGCTTTTGCATTAATTGAAAATTACCAGGTGTTGTCACTGGTCCACGGTCAATGATTATACGTTGAGGCCAATCTTTATAATAAGTGTCATACACAGAATCTAATACATTATCTAAAGACTTGTGATCGGGATAATTTAAAAAGACATCTGTTTGTTTAAGTAGAAACAAATCTTTCATTATCTCTAAGGTAATAGAGTTAGGCGTTGCAGCTATCTCAGGGTTCTGATTCATAATACTTGCAAATAAAGTATTACCCGATCTAGGTTGTGCTACTAAAAATAAGAGTTGTTTATTTTTCTGTGGCTCCGAGGTCATTAGTCAATTGTTCTTTCTTGTTATAGATCATCTCTCCTGATTTTTTAACTCTTTCAATTGTTTGTAATTGTCCTAATACATTAAACACTTCTGGCTGTGACGAGCCTGATGTTAATGTTTCTGCCTTATTTTTCATAATCAAATGATATGAATCTAGTTGATGAGTATTAACATCTTTAGTATCAAACGAACCATCATCAAATTCTTTTTTAAGAACTGACCATAGTTTAATTTCCCTCATTCTATCCCTAGCTACTAATTGCATGTTAGCAACCGAGTAAGTTTTTTCATCTATATCAATTTGAAGTAGTTCTCTTTTTAAAGCGTCTTCTTCTTTAAGTAATTTTTCTTGTAATCTTTTTAATTTAACTTCATTACGTCTAGCGTCAAATGACAAAGACATTAAATTTTCTAAGAATACATTTTGTTCTCTAACGCACTGCCAATATTTAGAAGCTTTAGTTGGGTACTTAGCATCTTGAAGAACAGACATTCTCATTTCTGTTTCAGTTCTAAACACTTGTTTCTTAGTCCAAGTATCTCTAAGCTCATTTGTTAATTCTTTGAACTCTTGTACGTCATTTGGGTCCAATAAATTATTTAAGCTAGGAGCTTCTTTTTCTATTAGTGCATGTATGTTTCTTTTTTCATTTACTATTTTTTCACTCATTTACAATTTCTCCTGTTTCATTATGAAGCATTTTATATGCTATAATATAATTCTATTTATAATGGTTTTTATAATACTTTATTAATTGAAATATAACTATTTTTAACTAGTTGTCAAGGTCGAAGCTGTAGTTACTGATATACCGCCTGTAAATTCTTCACTTGAGTTAATATTACCTGGAGCAGGATATGCACTTCCACCAAAAACTAAACCTGTAGTTCCTGGTGCATTGCTAGCTCTATTTTGGTTAATTTGATAACCCCTTGTAATATTATTGTTACATGTGTTAGACCAACTAGTTCCATCATATTGTTCACAAGCTAGAGTAAAGCCTGCTCCTGGATTAAGTGGATTTGCATTTTGATAACCACCAGGAGCTAACGCTGCAGTTTGAGTTCCTGACCCACTTGTGTATCTACTAATTAACATGTTATTTTCAGCTGACCAAGATGAACCATCATAACTTGCTGTAGTGACACCTAATGCACTAGGAGGTATGTACCCACCAAAAACTAATCCTGCAGTTAATGTTCCAGCACTTCCTTGATGTTGAGCCCCAGTAGTAGCGGGCATAGTTCCACCCGATGAATAATTTGTTCCATCATATTCTAAAGTTGTTTGTACCCAACCTAATGGACTATTGCCCCCAGCAATAACTGCCGCAGTTTGAATACCAAAAGCGGTTGCACTACTTAAAGTTGAAGGAACAACTGTAACTGCAGTCCAATTTGTACCGTCGTATTCTTCTGTTTTATTACTGTTTGTAGCTTCATACCCTCCTATAGCTACCGCAGAAGTTTGTACACCTGTACCCATTACACCACGTCTAGCTGTATTCATGTTATTAACTGATGTCCAAGCACTTCCGTTATATTCTTCTGTTGCAGCGGTATTTGGTGGCCCACCACTAAATTTTAAACCAGCATTTACAGATCCTCCTGCACCAGCAGCAATATCTATGGCCGTGTTTACATTTCCACCAGCTGACCATACTGCTTGTGTAATTGCATTAAGGTTCGAGTTGTATTCTTCTGTGTCATCACTGGCTCCAGGGTTTTTATCTCCAGCAAAACCTATAGCAGCTGTTGCTGTTCCTGCTCCGGCATAAGATTGTCGAGCAGTAGCCATGTTTGCTGTTATAGCAAAAGTAGATCCATCCCACTCATTAGTAGCTGTAGTTACAACACCGTTTGGTGGTCCTGAAGCATTTGTATTTCCTCCAAAAACAACAGCATGAGTTTGTGTTCCAGCGTACGCAGCTCTGTTTTGTCCATTTGGAATTGTACCTGATACAACTGTCCAACTCGTACCATCATAATTAGTTATAATAGTTTGTGCTCCAGTCGGTGCACCAGGAAGTATTCCTCCTGCCCCTAATGCTGCTGTTTGTGGTCCAGCTATTGATACATCTTGTAATGCTATTGGATAAGCTCCACCAGCTGTCCAAGATGATCCGTTATATTCTTCCGTAACATTTGCTGGGCTAAGAGGGTATCCACCTACAGCTATAGCTGCTGTTTGAGTTCCGTTGGCACCCATATTAGCACGTGCAGAAGGTAAAGCCCCACCTGCTGTCCAAGATGATCCGTCATATTCTTCAGTTGCAGTTGTAAAAGCATTTGGAGATAATGTGTATCCCCCAAAACCTAAAGCTGCAGTTTGAACTCCTGCTCCGCTGATAACATATCTTGGAGTACCAAGATTATCACTTGCTGTCCAAGAAAAACCATTATATTCAACTGTTTGAGGTAATGTATTACCACCTCCAAAACTTAAAGATGCTGTTTGAGTTCCTTGAGTAGCAGACCCATTGTTGCTTGTAGCTGTTGGCATATTCCCACCACTAGACCATGCTTTAATTTGTACTAATGATTTAAGAGTACCTTCAGTCGAGTTATACCATACCTGTCCCTCGGTTGACGTATCTAACGTCGGATCCGAAGATAAGTATTTAACCCGTGTACCTCTGATACCTGAATACTCTGTCATTTAAAATTCCTTTATGGGAGAGTAATATCAGTTGGTCTAGGGTTCATATCTGTTTTTTCTGCATCAGACAACAGGTCCCACGCTTCTTGTGCCGCAGTTACTTCTGCAGTCACTAAAACTTGTGCTTCCGTTTTTGTCTTTTCAACACCGTTCTTTTCAGCTAACCACATTGCGCCTTTTTCGTTGTTACCAACGACCCAAACGTTTGCAGGAAAACCTCTAAGAAAAAAAGCTCTTCTATCTTCTGCTGTGAAGAATCCTTTTCCAGTGTTTGTAGCAGTACCATATATAAATAGTGCCATAGTTTTTACTCCTTAGTTATTGTTGTTATAAACTTATTTTCATTCATTATCAACTTGTTGTTAATGTTTTAGTATTTAATGCTGTTGTTTCTGCAGTAAATTCTTCTGTTGCATTAGATGGAGAACCTGTATCTCCACCAGCAATCATTCCTGTTGATCCTGCAGAACTAGCAGGTCCCATTGCATCTCTAGCTGTTGATATAGAAACATCTGTAATCCAAGAAGTTCCATTATAATTTTGCACTAAATTAGTAATTCCAGGAAAAGATCCTCCTACAGAATATGCGTTTGTTTGAGTTCCAAAGGCTCCCATCTTACTTCCAGCAAGAACCATATTACCACCTGCTGTCCAATTAGTTCCGTCCCATTCTGACGATGCAACTGTTAGTGCTGGTGCGGGTGTATCTCCACCCATAGATAGAGCTGCAGTTTGTGTTCCATTACCTCTAGAATTACTTAAACCTGTAGGTAAATTATTTACTTCTGACCAACTAGAACCATCATAACTTTCTGTGTTTACTGAACCTGATCCCCCAAAAATTAAACCTGCAGTTTGTGTTCCAGCGCTTCCAAACATATTCATTCTTTGAGTTGCAAAATCAGTTACATTAGACCAACTAGTTCCATTGTATTCTTCTGTTTTAACGCCAGGAGGTGGAAAACCTCCAACACCTACACCTGCCGTTTGAGTTCCAAAACCTTCAATACCTCTTCTAGCATTATTTAAATTATTTCCTTCAGACCAACTTGATCCGTTATATTCTTCTGACTCAGCATTATTTACTGCTGGGTTAGTTTGAAAGCCTCCAAAAACTAAACCTGCTGTTGAGGTCCCTGTTCCACCTAAAAATCTTCTTGATGTATTTAAATTACCCCCCGCCGACCATGCTGCACCTGTAGTGATAGTTGCTGAAAAATTGTATTCTTCTGTTGCTGATGTTACTGCTGTATCAAGTCCACCAAAAGCTAAACCTGCAGTATTATTTGATCCAGCTCCTGATAATTGACGTCTTGCTGTTGCTAAAGATGAAGTTGTTGTCCAAGATGTACCATCATATGCTTCTGTAGCTCCAGTGGTACCTGTTCCTGGAGTAGCAATACCACCAATAGCTAATGCTGATGTTTGAATCCCTGCTCCTGCTAATCTATATCTGGAGGTTCCTAAATTTCCTCCAGCTGTCCAAGCACTTCCGTTGTATTCTTCAGTTACTGCTGTTCTACCACCTGGTACATTATAGCCACCAAACCCAAGTCCAGCAGTTTGAGTACCTGCTCCTGCTAGAAGATATGTTGCTGTACCATAATTTCCTCCAGCTGTCCAAGCACTTCCATCGTATTCTTCTGTAGAATTTGATACAGGACCAGGATAAGTGCTACCTCCAAATCCTAATGCGGCTGTTTGAGTACCACAACCTGCTAAATCACCTCTTGCATTTGTTATGTTTCCACCACCTGTCCAAGCAGAACCATTGTATTCTTCGGTTGCATTTGAATATGGTGGAATATTTCCAGCAAAAGCAAGTCCAGACGTTTGTGTTCCTGCTCCTGATAATTGACGTCTTGCTGTTCCAAGATTTCCTCCAGCTGACCAACCTGAACCATTATATTCTTCTGTGTTAGCGACACTTGTTGTTGTTAAACCACCAGCTGCAACTGCAGATGTTTGTTCTCCAAATCCAGCCATAACACGTCTTGCTGTAATCATATTCCCACCAGCTGACCACGCACCAACACTTAGAACCGATTTAAAAGTACCAGAAGTACTGTTATACCAAACTTGGCCCTCGGCATCGTTAGCAGGATCACTGCTTAAAAATTTTACTGGTTTTCCAAATATCTGTTTGTATGTTGTCATAATTATGTGCTTGTTGTTAAAGTTTGTGTTGCGTTGAATGCTCCTGTAAATTCTTCTGTGGTTACTACTCCCGCAGGTCCTGGTGAACCACCAAAAAATAGTCCTGCAGATGTTGTACCTGTTGCTCCACCTTCAGCTCTTCCTGTTGTTAGAGGTGTTGTGGAAGTCCAACTTGAGCCATCGTATTGTTCAACAAGTGGTTTATTATCACTAGGCAAACCACCCATAGCTAAAGCCGAAGTTTGTATTCCTAAACCTGCTAAGTAACTTCTTGCATTAGATAGGGCGCCCCCACCAGTCCAAGCAGTTCCATTATATTCTTCTGTTGCAGCTGTGGTAGGTGCTCCACCAAAAGCTAATCCTGCAGTTTGTGTTCCACAACCTGCTAGTCCTCTTCTTGCATTAGCTAAAGCTCCACCTGCTGTCCAAGATGTTCCACCATATTCTTCAGTAGAGGTTGTATCTGGAGGTCCACCACCAAAAGCTAAACCTGCTGTTTGTGTTCCTGCACCAGCAAGTAATCTTCTAGCAGTTCCCATATTTCCACCACCAGTCCAAGATGTTCCACCATATTCTTCAGTAGAATTTGTAAGTCCAGGTTGAGTACCACCAAAAGCTAAAGCTGCAGTTTGTGTACCTGCACCACCTAATTGTGCTCTTGCTGTTGCTAAATTATTTTGCTCAGACCAAGATGAACCATCATATTCTTCTGTATCTGCAGTGTAAGGTTCTCTTCCTCCAAAAGCTAGTCCTGCTGTTTGAATTCCTGCCCCTGCTAAATTATATCTAGCTGTCCCTAAATTACCACCACTTGCCCAAGCAGCATTAATTGTTTGATATGCTTTCAAAGAACCAATAGTATTATTATACCAAATTTCACCTATCTCTGGATTAGCAGGATCGGATGAAACTGATTTTATTAGTGTTCCTCTAATTTCTTTGAATGTACTCATTTAACTCCTTAATTATTTTTTAGAAGCCAACCTTGAGTTCCGTCTGTGAAAGCTAATGTGAAGCCGGCTCTTTCTGTCGCTACTGTTAAGTCTGCTGCTGAACCTTGAATATTTTGAGAATTTCTGCCGACTGTTAAATTATTTGTATCAAAGGTTCCTGCATAGTCAACCACGGATACTTCGTCACCAATTGCAGGAGACGCTGGTAATGTTAAAGTCCATGCACCACTTGTTGTGTTTGCAAAAATTCCTTCACCCGCTACTGCTGTGTAAGTTCCAGTTTTAACTGCTTGCCAATCTGTGCCCCCTGTATTATCTACAAAAGATAAAACCCCTGATCCGTTAGTAGTTAAAATTTGATCTGCTGTTCCATCTGCTGCAGGAAAAGTTAAAGCATCAATAGTAACTGTTCCAGTACCTTTTGGTTGTATTGATACACCAATATTAGTGTCTCCACCAGATGCAGTAAATGTTGGTTTGTTTCCTGTGGCAGCATTAGCTAAAGTTAATTCATTAACTGCTGAAGCTGTTGCTGTTAAATTAAGTAATTCTAATCCATTAACATCTAAAATTTTTGTTCCTATCTTAGGATCTGTTAAAGTTTTGTTTGTTAAAGTTTGTGTTCCTGTAAGTGTAACAGCATCAGCTGTAGCTAGTGGTATTTCATAAACACCTGTGTTAGTTGCAACACCATCAAGATAAATTAGTTTCCAAGCTTTATCAGTAGTTGCAAAAGTGACCGTGGCTCCTGAACCCGATACAGCTTTCAATTGAACAGTGTACGCACCAGAGGTATTGTTTTTAATAAAATAAAAAGTTTCTGTAAGAAGAGGAAAAGTTATAATTCTGTTTCCAGATATTGTTCCTGTAAATTCTATAACTCTTTGTTGAGCAGTACCTGTTAAAGCACCGTCTGCAATAGTTAAAGCTTGAGTACCAGCACCGCCGGCAATAGATAGACTTGAAACACCGCCTGTTAATTGTTCAATAAGATTTAAATTTGCGTTAGTTTTTGTTCCCCAAGTACCAGCATTTTCGCCGGTTGCCATTAACTCTAGGCCGAGATCCGTGTATGTTGATGCCATTAATTTTGTTCTCCTAATTAGATCTTTAATTTATATTTTATATAAAGTCAATGACGTTTATATACTATCAACGTCCGTATAACTAGCACTTTGTGCTGCGGTTACATTACTGTAACTAGCACTTTGTGTTGCTGATATGTTGCTATAACTAGCAGCTTGTGTTCCTGTAACATCTCCATATCCTAAAGGTGCTACATTTCCTACATTAGCAGTTGCAGATACTCCAGTCAAGCCTATTGCTTGAGGAGGAGATAAAACCCCTGTAGAAGAAGTTGCTGTTAGACCTGATAAAGTATAACCCACTCCTGTAACTAAAGATCCTACAGAAGAAGTTGCTAATACTCCTGTTAAAGGAATCCCTATTCCAATAGTTAAATCACCTACCGTAACAGTTGCCTGTTGACCTATAGGTTGTTCTGTTAAAGCATCTAAAATTATTCCACCAACTGTTGAAATTGCACTAACTCCCGTTAGTCCTATATTCATTTCTGTTGGAGAAATTGCTCCTACACTAGAAGTTGCACTAACTCCTGTGGGTGTAATAACTGAACTTAAATCAAGAGTTAAACTTCCTACACTAGAAGTTGCTGCTACTCCTGTTGGGAATACAAAATTCTGTATTGCAGAAGTCAATGATCCAACACTAGAGGTTGAACTTAATCCTGCAGGTTGAACTAATTTATTAAATGAATCTCCATAAGGTTCTTCTCCCCAACCATTTCTACCCCAACCTACTAATGTTCCAGCGTTATCAAAAGTTCCAAGTTCTGAAGTAGCGCTTTGACCTGATAAAAGTGTAAGAGAAGTTAAATCTAAAGTAAGAGAACCTAAACTAGATGTAGAAGATAATCCTGTTAAGGGTAAAACAATTTCTGTAGTAATAGAACCTATTGCCGATGTTGCAGATTGCCCTGAAAGAGATACAGCATATTCTACACCCCAACCAGAATTACCCCATTCTTGTCTACCCCAACCTTCTTCGTTGAAAGCTTCTAAAGAACCTATTGATGATGTTGCTAATTGACCTGTTGGATTAATTGTAACTGTATCGTCGCTCCACTCGTTAGAGCCCCAAGTATTATTACCCCAGGTTGATGCCATAAGGAATTCCTCCTTATGCTATTCTAACTATTGCGTTACTTGCGTCTGCTGCTGGAAATTGAATTGTGAATGTTCCACTTGATACAGTTTTGTCACCACCGAAAGCAACAACGCAAACTGCGGGATCACCTGCTGCATCATCGTTAAAAATTAAACAACCGTTAGCTGTAAATGAAGCTGATGTCCAAGAGATATCAGAAAAATCACAAACGGCTGTGCTACTATCTAAAGCTGGAGTTACACTTGTAAGGGCTTTTCCTTTTGCAGAATAAGCTGAACCTGCTGTGTTAGTAATTTCATTTGTTGAAGCGTAAGCTGTAGTGCCTGCACCTAAAGATGCTGAACTTGTGTATAAAGCTAGGTTAAAAGTATCTCCAGATGATGCTGTAAAATTGTGGGTACCCACTAAAATCTCTTGCTTAAAAGTATTACATATTGCCGATGATATTGCCATAATATTTTGCTCCTAGTCCTAATTTAAGGTGACGGTGAATCAATTTTAATTCTGACAGTTCCGTCAGTGTAATCATCTCTTCTTCGTCTTCCTAATTGCGTTCCCGCAATCTTTTGTAATTGATTATTATACTTTCCTTCGTACAATGTCAACATGTCTGTTGGTCCTTTTAAGAAAGAAAATGCTTGTGATAAAGCAGCATTTAAAATTAATTCTGGATAGTAGTTGCTTATATAAGTAGTTGTATTAGACGCTGATAAACCTGTTGGAAGCTTATTATAGTATATTCTAAAATTATAATTAACATCTGGCGTAGGTGCTAAGTAAATAGAGCCTGAAGTAGTATCACTTAATCCAGTTGCTCCACCAAACATAGCATAATATTTAGGAGTTCCAGTTACATCTTGACCGGTTTGAGAACCTTCTGGTCCTGTTAATCTTCCTACATACTCAGATAAAAATGTTTGATCTCTTTTCTCTAACCAAAAACCTTGTTCAGTGGTATTGGCTGCATTAAATACTTCTACTCCTCTTACAAATAAAGTTCCTGCTGGCACTCTTATACTATTTACATCAGCTGCCATTGTCCCTTCTTGGACAAATCTATCTGCATCCATAGGTAAATCATTACTAATTCTATTTTCAGATAACATAATAAAGTCATCAATTAAAGCTTGTGTAAAGACTGTAGAACCTACTTCAGTATAATCTCTAATTGCTGTTGTTAAAGTTGCGTAAGTGTATGCCATAATTATGCTTCTAAGGTTACGGGCCCAACTCCTACGGGGTAACCTCCTCCTCTTCCTATTGATGTAGCATTTGTTGCGGCTGTAAACCAAAACCAATTAGTTTGAGTAGCATCAGTTGCTCCAGTTACATATTTACCTACTGTTATAGCATATCCTGTACTTCTTGCAATAACTGCTCCTGTAATACCATTAACATTATCGGGTGTATTATAATTTCCAGCTATACCTGGAGCACCACGAAATCTTTTTATATCTCCTGTTTCATATTTATGTCCTGGTAAATTAACATTTACAATCCCTGATCCAACTTGGTATGTTTCAAATGGATTAAACATTAATAAATCTAAAACACCAAATTCTGTTCTTGCTGGATATGCATGTTCCAAGGCTTGTGCATCAGCGCCCACGGGTCTTGGTGTAAGTTGTGGTTGCTTAGCTTCAAACTCAGAATTATGAACCCACGATCCATTCCATTCTTGAACCATTTCATTATATGGAAATGCAGCACCCGATCTCATTGAGATCATTAATGCTCTAGAACCTTTGGAATAAACAGCCATTAGATATTAGGGTAATAAGTTTTAGGGGTTATGTATGTACTAGATGGAGATCCATCTTCAGATAAAGCCCTTGCTAAATCATCTTCGTAAAACAATTTTAATTCTTGTGTTCTCTCTGGTGCAAACTTTTGAGATAATAAATAAGTTAAACCAGAAACCATACATGGAACAAATCTATAAGGGGCATCAACTGCATTACTAAATGCTCCCACATCTTGAATTCTTTTAACATAATATATACTTAATTTACTTGTAGCCGCCGCAGCACTTGCACTAGGTAACGGATAAAGTGTAACTGTAACTCTATCTATAAATCTTTGTACCCAAAACTGAGAAGGGGTTCCAACTGCAGCTTTGTTAGCTGTACCTGAATATGCGGATCTGTCTACTTTAGTTAATCCAACATCTGATTGAGAAGTAGTATTATAATTTTGTCTATAAGTAACATTTAAAAGATCTGTAATACCATAGATATTTGCTGTAGGTAAAGTTGTTGCTTGAGGTGAAGCAGCTGCTGCTGCGGCACTATCAACTGAGTTTCTGTAAAAAGTATATGTTCCAGCACCTTCGTCAGTTGCATCGACATTAGTAGTAGACCCTTGAGTTAATGTAACATTTGTATTACCAATTTCCCAAAAGTGTAAACCTCTATTACCCCATTCTTGAAATAAAATATTTAAAGATCTTCTAGCTGTTTTTAATTGATGTCCAGAAGTACCAACTAAACCGATACGTTCATAGGCATCTGAAATAATTTCATCAATAGAAAAGTCTTGATCAAATTGATAAGCACTTGAAGTTGTATTAGACATTTAATACTCCTTTAAAATGTTCCTATAATATAAAAGAAATCACAGTTAGTTACATCTGCATACATTCCAGTATCAGCATAAATACCGGCACCTGGTAAATTAAATTCAATAGTTTCATTGGCTGCTGATCCAAATTTACCGTGGTAAATTAATTTAGCTGCTGTTTTTGCATCTCCAATTTCATTATATATTTTTATTTCAGCATCTGCTGCTGAAGCTTGTGCATAGATACTCATAATATTACATTTAGTAATATTGGCTGCTGAGCCAGCAACAAGGGATTGAATTTGTCCATCTGCTGCTAGTATTATTGATTGTTTAACTTTTGATGTTATTCCCATAATTTTCTCCTTAAATTTTGTAGAGGCCCCGAAGGGCCCCTTAATTATTTATTATGCTTCTTTTGCCCACGTACCTTGAACGTCTACAACTGTCCAAAAAACAGTTGAGTTCAAAGATGCAAGAGTAACAAAGTCACCTACTTTAGATGTAGCTTTTGTATTAATAAGGTCTTTATCGTCTACTAAAGATCCAGCATACAAAATACCATCAGCTGCGGCAGGACTAATTGTAAAAGTATTAACGCCATCTTGTGCAGTATTAACGAAGGTTACTACTCTTCCGACTGAGATTGCAGGTAAAGTAAAAACAACACCATCAGTTTTTGATGTAAGTGTTTTTCCTGAATCACCGTTTGCTACAGTATAGCTAGATTCTTTTTTTTCAATATTAAATCCAGTTAAACCTGCTTCATTGATTTTCCCTTGAAGTACGGGTCCTCTAAATAGAGTTGTTGCCATGATATATTCTCCTAGTTATTATGAATACTGTCTCTAGGCCGTCCACTATAATAGGTCAGCATTCAATTAATTTATTATATAGTAAGTAAGTAGTATACTAGATTTGAGTAGAGTGCAAGAAATCCCACAGTAAAAATGCGATTTACGCAATGTAGCTTTTGTCTAAGTAGCTACAGAAACTTGTGGAGCAGCGCCTTCTACGCTATTCTTTAAGTGAGCTAATCTTGCTTCTTCAAGCTTGATATCTGTGATGACTTTTTTGACTTTGTCGTCAATTCTAACCATCTCAAGAGTATACCTGTTATTATCCAGATGCTCCTGTTCCCACTTCAACTCCAAGGACCTTTTTGCTTTGTATAGGTCTTGTATCATCGATAACCTCTTCATAAGTTATTCTATTTAATCCCGGATGATAACTTGATCCGAGATTTTCCCAAACTATACCTCTTTCTCCAACTTTGTCAAGTATAGCTTTTTCAACACTTTCAGCCGTATCAAACTCATGTTCAATATTAAATTTTGCATGGTGGTTGTAGGCCCAGATGTTGATGAGAGTTTTTTTCATAAGTTTTTCTTTCTACTGTTTAAATGTGGCGAAACTATGTCCCGCCACAAAATTATTTACTGATTATGCACCACTACAACCGAAGATACCTCTATAGTCAGAAACGCCAAACGCGTATCTTTCTCTAGCTTTGTATCTAACGTTTCCAGTGTCGAAGTCTCCTTCCATTGACGTAGTCAACGGAGTTCTTGAGAACATCTTCATACCATTTGGAACGTCTGTAATTAAGAACCAAGAATCAGAATCAGTTAGGAAGTTGTTCACTCTATAACCTTGAGGAACCATTCCCATTGAGTTGATTGCATTGATATCATTATCAGCAGTTTGAGTTCTACCTTGAGACTTCATAAGTCTTTCAGCGTTGAACTGGTTAGCTGATGGAATGATCATCTTAACCGCTTTAGCAGCTATTCTTAAACCTCTTTCATCAGTGAAAGCAGCTACGTCGATTAGCGCTTGCTCTAATGAAGTTTCGTTTAAGTCAGCTTGAGTAGCAAAAGTGTTAGCTACATCCGTACCTGAAACTGTAGTATGCGCTGTATTAAACAGTGATACTTGGTCTCCAGATGTAAATGTACCAAAACCATTATTTAATGGTGCTGCACCTTTTACTTCTTTAGCGTTGGACATAGATCTTGCTAGTGCTTTTGTGTATCTAGAAGAAAGTCTATCATAAAGGTTATCCTCTATTGCTTCTTCAGTGATAGCGAAAGCTAGCGCAATCGTTTCCATTGTGTATCTAGCAGTGTAAGTTTCTTGTGCTTCATCGTAATTAACACCTGAACCTTCTGCTTTGACTTCTGCGTTTGCAAAACCAGATAACATTACTTCCTCTTCGAAAGCTCTGTCAGATGATTCTGTTGTATAAATCTCAGCGTGCTGATTTTCATATCTTTTGTATTCCAAGCCAAATAGTGCATTTAGACCTGGCTCTAACTCTTTAACGAGTTGTGCTCTTGATATTGCCATGTTTTTATTCTCCTATTTGTTGATTAACTTGGTGTTACAAATTCGCAAAGGTTTTGTACTACTATTACTTTTGCATAAGCCGCTGTAATGTCTTCATTCTCAGGGTCTTCTGCTACTCGTATTAGTCTCCATTGCTTAGTTGTTGCTGCTGTAGTTCCGATATCTAATGTTTGAGATGATCTTCCCGTAACTGTACTTCCTGCAACAGCATTACTGTCGTAAGTTTCCATAAATCCAGCCTGTGCTACTGCAGCGTCAGTTGCAATTTCATAGTTCTGGAAAGGGTTATCATTTACAAACGCATCAATATCGCCACTGCCATCAGTAGCTGTGCTTGCTATATAAACGTTACTCCACGTTGGCTTCTGTGTGTTAGCCGCAGTGTAGAAACATCCGTTGAATACGCCAATAGTTTTACTACTAGCTGTACCAACTGTCACATAACCAGCTGCAGTTTGAACCTGCGTGCCGAGATATATGTTAGTCGCGTTGCCATTATCGATTTTATACTTTGACTGTCCTGATACTGCAGGCGCATTGCCTAAAGTACTAACAGGTGTAAAACCCATTCCGGCTACATTTCTATTTGCCATGTTTTTTTCTCCTTAGTGAACCTGCCACGTTAGTGGCCTCCAGTTCGGTTAATGTTATTCGTTGGAGAAAGAAATAGAATTTTATTTCTTGCTGCCACCGAAGCTTTTGCTAGAACGCTCGACGCTCATCGGCATTCTTCTATCTTGATCCCTAAGTAAGTCGTTGTTTACTGCTTCGTCCTGAGCTTGAGTTTGTCGTGTCTCATACTCTTGACGTTGCTGCGCAAGTTCTTCGGGTATCCTTGCCAAGACAAGGCCTCCTACTCCAATTACTCCAGCGTATTTTCCGTCTTGTACTATTGGAAAGTCAGAATCTTCATACTCTTCAGCTCTCACTAATTCGTATCCAGCTCTTAATCTACCATGTAAATTTTTGGTATCTTGAAAGCCCATTGATTCTACTCTTATCCATCTGTGTACAAAGCCATCTGGCGCTGTAGGTGCATCGAGTGATGAAGGTGGCTTATACTCTTTAGGTCGTTCAGTTTTGTCCCTAGTATTAGCCGCACGAGAAGTTTTATTTATTGTTTCTTTTGTCATATGCTTATGCTCCTTCCGTGAGTTTTAATTGTTTTGCATATTCTTCGAGTGGCACTCCTAATTTTTTAGCTATTGCTACCTGTGAAGAAGTGAGTCTCACAGTTTTGCGACCAGGTTTTGTGCTTCTGTTAGCCGAAGCTACCGACTGAACGGCCCTGTTCGTTTGCTTTATATCATTATTACCAAATTTATGCCCAAAGTCAACTCTAATTCTTTTGTCAACCTCTTCATAATATTCGTTACTCGCTGGATCATAACCCTCTTTATCCACTAAATCCTTGTGAATCTCAAAGGCAGTAAAAGTCATAGCTCTATCTGTTCCGAACCATTCATTTTTTGCTGCCCAATCTTCCGCCATAGGATCAGCTTGTGGTAATGATCTTGGAGTTTGTTTTGGTAATTGTCCACCGTCAGATAGTTGTACAGGTTTTTCCTGCTCAACTGGTCTTGTTGCTTTACGTTGCTCTGCTTTAGCATTTTCAAAGGCTAAAGAAGCAATTCTTTTATTTGCTTCAACTTGTAACGCCGCATCCCCATTCTCAATAGCCAGTGCAAGATCTTTTTGCGCTGAATCGAGTCCAGTTTTTAGGTTAGTTTCAAATTTAGTTTGGTAATCGGAATCAATCTTATCAAATCTAGATTTATCCTCTTTTCTTTTTGCTTCTATAGCGCCGGCGTATTGAAGTGCAGCTTGCTCTCGTCTTTCAGCTTCTCTCATCTTACGAGTCAATTTAGCAATTCTAGATTGTACACCTGTACTATAATCTTCTAGTTTCTTGTCTTCCTTTGTTTCCTGTATTACTTCTGTTTCTGTTCCGTGGTCCGTGTTTTCTGGAGCAGTATCAATTACCGCTTCCTCTTTTACTTCTTCAATAGATACATCGACCTCTGGCCCTGATGTATCTAAATCAACCGAAATTTGTCCCGGTGATTGTTTTTGTTCTTCTGGCATAGTGTCTCCTTCCAACTATGTTAAAATTTGTGCAGGATATCTGTTGGATCCTGTACGGTTGCGAGTATCTCATCGTCGTTTAATAGACGAACTTCTCCACCTTCGATCTCGATTCGTGATCCTGAATAACGTGCAAAGACTACCCAATCTTTAACCTTGCACCACGGACCATGTGGAAATTTATCTTTATCTAAATAACAATCAGGTCCCATAGCAAGAACGCTTCCGCATTGCGATGCAACTTGTTGTCTATCGATAGTTTCTTGTCCCATTAAGATTCCGCCATTAGTTTTCTCTTTCATTCTGAAAGGGAGAACTAACATACGCCATCCTGTGGGCATAGGTAATTTTGTAGTTTCCGCTGTAACTTCTTTTACAGGCTCTTCTTTATATTTATCTAATAATGCTGATTTAGTTTTTGGAACCTCTATTGAGGTCGATGACTGTTCCGCTTTGTTCATTTTCTTCCTTATCGTTTAGCAGGCTAATGATTTCCTGGCGCACTGATTCCAGTGCATTTATTTGTCCTATTGTATACTTGTAAGTCTCCATACTGTCAACCCCTCCTGATGTAACGGATAAGGCTAATAACGTGACTCTTTTATCTAGTGCTCTTCTTAATTTTGCTAATACTTGTTCTGGTTCCATAGTTCCTTTCTATTTTGCTATTTTATCTTTATTAGGTCCTTTTTTTATCACATAAGATTGAGTTCCGCTAGCCCCTGTTTCAACTTCTTTTTTCAAGTGTCTAAACAAACTCATCTCAGTAATTTTTTTGTATTTTTCTTTTAAAAAGCTTTCGATAGCTTTAGTATCTCTCACTAGCAATTCCACTTTCTAAGTGATTTAGATAATCTATCTTCACCAGTATTATTACTAGCTTTTTGTCTTTTTCTCATACCTGTCATTCTAGCACAAAACGAAGCTCTACGTTTAGCATCTTTAGAACCTGCTTTTAATTTTGAGGGTTTAGTAGTAACTGCTGTTTTAAGTTTTGATCCAGGATTTGCTGCTCTGTAAGATGCAACACCTTTAGCATTCAGTCCACCTGATTTAGATTTACCTTCTTTTCTAGTCCAAGCTGCAGTAGCCATTATTTTTTCTTTGCTGTTTTGGCTGATTTTATAAATGCTTTTTTTGTAGGTGCACCTTTAGTTCCAGGTTTTCTCATCTTCTCACCTGAACCGTCAGCGATTCTCTTTTTTTTAGCGTGAATATTTGCGTAGAGTCCTGGTTTCATATTATTTTGCTACGTGATTTACACACGAACAATCCTTAAATAAATCTCCACATCTAACACAGTTAGTAGCTGGAGGTGTATCTTTACAAATACATCTTTTACCAAAGATCTTTTTTAAAATTTTTTTAATGAATTTCACTATTCTCCTTTAGCGTCTTTAAACATTTTTTTAGATGCTTCATTTCTTTCACGAGTAGTTAGTTTTCTATTTGCATACTCAGTTAAAGTAGGTTCTTTTTTACCCATTTTTCTATCAGAAATAGTTCTGTTCTTTTGTTTATTAAATTGAATTTTCATTTCAGAAGTTTTCTGAGCTTTTTTAGTTTTATGAATTGAAGGTTTAACAGATGAAATAGTTGGTGAAGTGTTACCACCTTTAATTAAATTTTTAACTGCATTAT
>Ga0208646_1000743_pt1 | contig 18892 bp, 17 predicted proteins | sample AntAceMetag02UK8_FD_184762 | JGI IMG/M metagenome (GOLD analysis project Ga0208646, IMG submission 184762) | Saline lake microbial communities from Ace Lake, Antarctica - Antarctic Ace Lake Metagenome 02UK8 (SPAdes) (version 2) | ecosystem: Environmental > Aquatic > Non-marine Saline and... | reverse complement strand
GGTACTTACACCGCTGACTTTTATGAAAACGGCGGGTCTACCTTAGATGTTGTCACCGGAAGATACACAAAAGTTGGAAACGTCTGCACAGTCTCAGTACAGTCTTTAGGAGGAACAACAGGCGGGACGGCCGTTGTTCGGTCAAACTTACCTTTTGCCATAGAGGGATCGTCTTCTGGATCAAGTGTTTTAGCATATAGCGTTTCAAACGGCAATATGCTTTCTGTTTTAGGATTCGGTGGCGCTTCTTATGTGGAGTTTGTCGACACTTTAGGCTCTATAGCTGCTGGAGATAAAATGATTGGTTCGGATGTAACCACTAACTCCAGAACTTACTTTACTCTTACTTACAGAACAACATAACCATACGCCTATCGGACGGTAGGCACAGACAGGAGCAACACAATGGGTTTAGAAAAAGTAATATCAGAAGACAAGATAGAGATCAGTGGCGAGTTTAAGCACATACAAGTACGAACCTGCACTAAAGTCCTAGAAGACGGTGTAGAGCTTAGTTCAGGCTACCACAGACACGTTGTAACCGCAGGACAGGACTACAGCAATGAGTCTGCTGAAGTACAGGCAATTTGTGCTGCTGTTCACACAGACGCAGTTATTGCGGCGTACAACGCATCATTAGAAGCAGGAGAATAAGCATGGCAGTAACTTGGACAATCGCAACATTAGAACGCAACACTTCAGACGATGGCGTAGTAATAGCTCATTGGCGCGCATCAGACGTAGATGGCGAACACTCAGGCAGCTCTTATGGCACTTGTGGCTTTACGCCTGACAGCACTGCTAGCGGCTACACGGCCTATGCAGACATCACTGAAGCTCAGGCTATTGAATGGGTCAAAGCATCTATGGGCGAAGAGGCTGTTGAAGCTCTTGAGTCTAGCATTGCTGCTCAGATCGAAGAGTCTAAAGCACCAGCAACAGCCGCTGGCGTACCTTGGTGATGGGCTACCTGTTAGATCTGTATGTTCTTGCAACCTCGCTGGTGTCAATTGCTAGCGTTGTATGCAACTATACAGACACCCCGAAAGACGATGCATTTGTTGCAAAGGCTTATAAAGTTTTGGAGCAGTTCGCTTTCTTAAACAACAAAGCTAAACAGTAAAGGGATCTTACTATGGCCGTAGAAGAATCAGTAAAAGAAACAGTAGATATTGTAGCCGCTTCAACAGGGCTGCTTTCTTTGGTTGCTTGGCTGCCCCCAGCAGCTTCTTTATTTACTATTGTGTGGTTGGGTATAAGGATATATGAATCAGATACTATTCAGAAACTTGTTCACAAGGGTGAAGAATGAAATTAAAGTTTTATGTGCTTACGTCTACAGACTATGAAGCCCTTTTAAGACACAATGATCCTGAATACAGCAACATACATAAGGATGATATGGTTGTAGTTATTAACAGCTTAGACAGTGCATATATTGAACAAGCTAAAAACTATTGTAGTGCAGAAGATATTAAGTATTATATCACCGAGAGCAATGGGAGTCCAGCAAAAGGTAAAAATACTTTGTTGGATGTATTCTTAGAATCTGATGATGACTATTGCGTGATGATAGACGGAGATGATTTCTTAACCCCGCACGGTGTTTGGATGTACAAGCACTTAGCGGGCTTAGAAACTCCTCCAGACGCAGTGTGTTTAATTAATCAAATCTCTTTGCGTTTCGTAGATAATGTGTTATACTTCGTAAATCCGATGACTGTAGATTATAGAGGGTTAAGCCTAGTAGACTTCTACAAAGAGTTTAAAGAAGACTGCGGCCTAAGCCACGAGAAGTCTATGTACTTTGAAAATCTTCAAAGAAAGTTTTATACCGAGCAAGAGAAATACAGCGAAGGCAACGAAGTACATTGTCGCGTTACTTGGCTCAGTAAAAAAGCAGCAGCGTTTAAGTTTGATGAAGATCTTATAGTAGGCGAAGACACTCTGCAAATGTTACACCTAAAGCACGAAGCTTTAGAAGGACGTTTAAATTTTTATTCTACAGACGAATACCCCGCTACGTACATATATGACGAAAGAGAAGCAGGGACTGTAGATGTTGAAACTAGTTTTGGTACTGACTGTGAATGGATAGACGCATACTTAAACAAGCTTGAAGAAATGAAGTACAGCGGAAAACTCCACAGGAACAAGAGGCTTCCAGAATTAAAAATAGAGTATCCCGCAGATTATATTTATGATGATCTAGGTTTAACAGAACCAGAGACTTATACTTTACAAGTAGCCGCATAGCTAAAGGAAAAATAAATGAGCAACAATAAAGATACTAAAAAGACTTTAAAGAAGCTGCAAGCTAAACGCGCAACTTTTGCAGGCGGCGGTTATAGCTATGTCAGGACTAGGCGAGGCAACGTAACTCAGCCTGCGCCTACATATGCAGAAGTCCCTAAGCCTACGTCTACCGGAAGTGTCACAGCTCCTGAGACTGTAACGCCTGACGTCACTGCGCCGGTAACTACTGTTCCTGCAACTACTTATAACTGGAACGGCGGCACTTTTACTGTTCCCGGAACCTCTACGTCTGAAACACAACCAAGCTCTACGCCTCCGCTTGGTATCGAAATGGAAGGGCCACAAGCAAACCTCCGTCAAATGCAGGCACAGGGAATTGAACAAGAGTCTGGCATTTCAACGGACGTTAAAAAACTTGGAGCCGCTCAAGACGCAAGAGCAAGTACAGTAGGCGCAGGATATTTGAAAGCTGCTCAAGGCAATGTTTCACAGGCTGATCTAACTTCAACAGACGGACAGGCAGAAGGCTTTAAAGCCACAACAGTCTCTGGTCAAATGGATGATACTAAAGCTGCACAAGGCCGAGTCACTAAAGACGGCACCGCATTTCAAGCAGGGGCTGCTACAGTAGACACAGCTCAGCGTGATGTTTCCGCTGAAAAAGCTGCTATGGGCACTGCTGCAGGCCGACCAAACGAAAAAGACTATGCCACTGCAGCAACGACTGACAAAACTTTCCGCGTAGAAGACGTAGAAGGCCCAGCAGTTACTACAAGCGAAGGCGTGACTATTTCAGAAGCTAAGATTGCAGAGCTGACTAAACTTGCAGTAGAGCGTGGTGTTGATCCTGCTAAGGCTATACAGGACTTTAAAGACGCTGCTGCTACGAGAACAGCACAGACAGGCACAGCGGCTGAAGGCACTGCCGCGCAACTAGATGGCGCACCTAAAGCAGTTGCTGATCAAGCAGAGTTCTTAAAAGCCGCTGATGTCGCCGCCGCTAATAAAGAACAAATAGCCGATGCAGGTCAAGCAAGCTTTGCAGCACGCGTAGGACGTACTGCCGCTGATATGGGCGACACGGGTTATGCAACAGTAGGTGGGGTTAGTGCTAAAAATCAAGCTGATCGCAAAGCCTACACAGACTCTGTAGCCGCACAATCTACACCCGAACAGACCGCTAAACTAGAGGCATTTACTCTTGAACTAAAGCGCGAAGCCCAAACAGGCGTAGCCATAGAGCGAAAGTACGCAGATGCTATGGGAGTCCCGCCAGAAAAAGAAGCGGCTCAGGCTGAGTACTTTGCCGCAGACTTCACACCCGAAGGCGGCACTACAGATATAGACACTGTTCCGGCCTATGCAGTAGCCGCTACAAGGGTTGCACAGGTTGGCGAAGCTTCTTCGCGCATAGCCGCTGAACTAGGTAACGCACCATCTATAGACTTAGAAGGTCGTGAAGCTATTACAGGCTCTGCACCTCAAGGCGACGCCGCGCAAATTGGTGGTATTCCTACTATGGCCGCGGCAGGTATGCAAGCCGTAACAGGCCAAGATCGTGCAGTAGCCGCCGCAGATATGATGAGAGTTGTGGCTAATGTCCCAGAAGAAATCACAGCCGCGGTAGCACAAGATCCCGCAAGCGTTGAAGCCGCCATAGATTCTGGCGCTGATCCGGTTGTTGTAGCCGCCGTAGCCGCCCTGCCCGTAGAAGCTTTAGTATCTACACAGATGGAGGGCTTACTTGCCGGAATGGAAGATGGAGAGACTCCTGCGTGGGCAAGACCCGCGGTAGCCGCTATAGAAGCTCAGATGGCCGCTAGAGGTTTAAGTGTTTCTACTGTCGGTCGCGATGCTCTCTTCAATGCTATTATTCAAAGTGCTTTGCCAATGGCTCAGAGCAATGCTCAAGCTTTACAGCAACGCGCACAGCAAAACCTAAGCAATGAGCAACAAGCTAATCTTGCTTCTGCTCAAAATACTATGCAACTTCGGATGCAGAATCTTGCTAACCGCCAGACTGCCGCATCACAGACAGCAGAAATGTCTCAGCAGATTAAAGTACAGCAAGGGTCTTTTAATCAACAAGCTGTAATGACTTTTGCACAACAAGAACAAGAAACAAATATGGTCAATGCGCAGATGGCTCAGCAACGAGCCCAACAGACTTCTGCACAGACTCAGCAGTCGGCCATAGCTGAGCTAAACACTAATGCTCAAATGGACTTAGCAAACCTGCAAGCTTTGAATCAAGCAGAAGGTCAGAACATGACCGCTGATCAACAAGCACGTTTGACTACATATAACGCACAGATAAATAAAACTATGCGTCAGGCTGATCTTAATCAAGACATGGGAAAAGCTAATCTTGCTCCTGCTCTACAAGTTGAGATGCAAAGAGTGTCTGAAATGAATGCGGCCTCTAAAGACACAATGACCGCAGAACAAACAGAGAGGTTAACAAAGCTTTCAACCCTTATAGACTTCCGCAAGACTGATGCACAGTTTGCTCAACAAATGGATATGGCTAACATGTCTAATGAGCAACAAATTAAACTTGCTGAACTAACAGACAAGGCCGCTACAGACACTGCGAACTTTACAGCAGAGAATCAATTTGAACTGACTCGCTTAAATAATGTTGTTGCTCGTTCTGCTCGTCAAGGCGAACTAGATCAGCAGATGAAAGTAGCTAATTTAGATAGCAGTCTAAAGATAGAACTATCACAACTGTCTGAAATGAACACAACTGAAAGAGCTAACATGAGCGCCGAACAACAGATGCGCTTTAAGAACTTAGAAACTCTAGTAACCTTTAAAACTGCTAATGCTCAACTAGCCCAACAAATGGATATGGCTAGTATGGGCAATGCTCAGCAGATAGAAATGGCAATGTTAGCCGATAAGTCTGCTACAGATAGTGCTAACTTCTCAGAAGCTAATAGGTTTAAACTAACTCAACTCCAGACTGCAGCGCAACACATGGCTCAGAATACTGAGTTCCGTCAGCAGACTGAGTTAGCTAACATGAGTTTAGAGGAGCGTTTACAGCTTGCTAACCTTACTGCTCAGAACCAAGCCTCTTCGGAGAACTTGAGTGCTAAGCAACAAGTAGAGCTTGCTAACTTGAATGCTAAGCTAACTACAGGCGTTAAGAATGCTGAGTTACGTCAACAAGCTATCTCTCAAACCTTCACTACTGATCAGCAAACTGAACTAGCTAACTTAGAGTCTATGAACAGGGCTGATTCTGAGTCTCTTACAAATGAACAACAGTCTAAGCTCACTTCTTATAATGCGAAAGTTCAAAGGAATATACGTCAGACTGAGCTTAATTCTCGCATGGAAGAAGTTAATTTAGATGCTAAGCTTAAAATAGAACTATCAGAGTTATCTGAAAAGAATACTACTGAAAGAGCTAATATGAGTGCTGAGCAACAAACAAGACTTGCTAATCTTAATGTCCTTGTAGACTTTAAGAAGACTAATGCAGGCTTTGCACAACAGATGGAGCTTGCAAATCTTGGTAACGAACAGCAAATGGAGCTTGCAAACCTTCAAGATCGTTCAGCTACTGACGCAGCTAACTTTACTGAAGCCAACCGCGCTAGGACTCAAGAGCTAAGCACGTTTGTACAGGTCATGTCGCAGAACGAACAGCTCAAGCAGAACGCTGATATGGCTCAGCTATCTATGCAAGAGAAGATTAGTCTCGCAAACCTTAGCTCGCAGAGTCAGGCTGATATGGCTTCAATGTCTGCTGAGAATATGGCAGAGCTACAAACATACGAAAAGAAAATGGCTGCAGGCCAAGTCAACGCACAGCTTGCACAACAAATGGGCTTGGCTAATCTTAGTAACGAGCAAAGCGCAGGAATGTTTAATGCTCAGATGAATGCGAACTTAGATATGAGTACTATGTCGAATGAGCAACAGATGTCGTTAGCTAACAGCAAGTTTATGCAAACAATGACTGCTTCTTCATTCAATGCAGATCAACAGTCCGCGCTACAGAACGCCACACTTCTGGCTCAAACAGATCTGTCTAACGCTGATGCGCGTACTAGAGTATCGGTAGAGAACGCTAAGAACTTCTTGACTATGGACATGGCTAACTTGAGTAATGACCAGCAGGCCATTGTGATGGATCAGCAGCTAGAGCAACAGGCTTTGTTGTCTGATCAAGCAGCTCAGAACGCGGCCAAGCAGTTTGGAGCTACGTCGCAGAATCAACTTGATCAGTTTTTAATTAGCCAGTCTAATAACATGCGACAGTTTAATACTTCTGCACGTAATGCAATGGCTTCTTTCAACACTTCTGAAACTAATAGAACTGCGGCTATTGAAGCAGGCAACTTCTTGCAGGCAGATCAGTTCACAGCGCAGCTTGAAGCAGACATAAGCAAGTTTAATGTTTCAATTGACCAACAACGTGATCAGTGGAACGCAGCAAACGCACAGGCAGTGGAGCAATCTAACATCTCTTGGAGGCGACAAGCTAACACAGCCGACACCGCAGCCGCAAACGCAGCTAATCAGCAGAATGTTCAGAACGCTTATAACATCTCTGCACTCGATCAAACTCAGATGTGGCAACAGCTAAGAGACGAAGCTCAATATATGCGTCAGTCGTATGAAGCTAATGAGCAACGAGAAGCACAGTTAATTGCAACGGCTATTGGTAACGAGTCTGGTGCAACTAAGGATGCAACCACCTCGACATCTTCTTTGCTCGATCTAATTCAACAATACTCCGCATAAGGAATACAAAACATGGGATTTTTAAGTAGCATTTGGAAGGGCGTTAAAAAAACTGTCAAGAAAATTGGCAAGGGCATTAAAAGCGCGTTTAAAAGCTTTGGCAAATTCATGAACAAAGTAGGCATACTGGGCCAAGTAGCAATGTTCTTTGTTATGCCTTATGTGGGGGCGGCTCTAGGACAGGCTTGGACAGCCGTAGCAGGTCAGACTGCTGCTCAAGCTACAACAGCGGCTGCAGCGGCCAATACAGCAGTATTAGCAGGCACAGCTACAACAGCTCAAGTAACTCTTGCAGCTTCGGCGGCCGGTACAGCAGCTGCAGCGGGCGGTCAAGCTGTGGCTTCAGGATTAATGGCAGGTGGAAGTTTTGCTCAAGCAACCGGTAAGTTGATGCAGTTCGTAGGTAACACAGTCTCTAAAGGCGCAAGTATCTACAGCAACATTACTAAAGGCATCACTGACACTCTTGGAAACTTTGCAAAGACTGCAAGCAACAATTTGTTTGGCACATCTTTTGATGCTGCAAGCAGTTTCTTTGGGCCGGGGGATAGTGCATGGAGCAGAAGCACTGGAAACGCTCCTAAAGTTGGAAACTTAACAGGCTCTAAAACTACTGTAGTAGAGTTAGACACAAAAACTTTAAACGCTATGGATAAGACAGTGACTGAAAGCAGCTTTAACATCAGTCCCAATGATCCGAGAGCTTACGGCTCCGGTGAGTTCACATCTAATTCTGTATATGATAAAGCACTTACAGGAGGGACTACTACTTTCTCACCAAGCACGAGCGACCTGATGTCAGATCCTAGCATGTTCAAAGGCATAGATGTCGCGCCTACAATAGACGTAGGAAAGATAAACGTAGACATGCCTACTGTGCCGCAAGGCAGCTTGTTAGGACGTATAGGTACTGCTGCAGTCGATGCTGTTACAGGACTTCCTGAAAGGGCCGTTACAGCTTTTGAAGATTTCACTGCTAACCCGTTTGAGGGCGCAGCTTCACGAGTGACCGGCGCAATAGAAAATAAAGCCATGCAGAAAGTAGGCCTTGTTGACACGCCTGAGTATACAACAAACTACACTACAAGCAACGCTTATGTGCCTAGCTTTGAAAGCTTTGGCGGTTCGCAGCAGCAGTATGGCGCTAGTGAGATTATGAATGCCCGTTCTTTTGAACAGAACGTGACTAACAACTCTAGTCCTTACGGCTATACCGCTTTCCAGTACGGCAACTACATGTCTCAGAACGCATAAAGGTTTTTAATTATGGCAACAGTACAAGAAGAATATACTAAAATCCAGAAAAGCGGAAAGCGCCCAATTCCCGGCCAGTCCTTGACGAATGATCCAGAGAGTCCTGCGCCGTTTGAAAAGGCTCCTAAGTTTACTTCGGTACACGCGGCTTCTGAATACTTATGGGAATCTTTCATTGAGCCAGACACGTACACAAGTCTTATGGGTTCTGTCAGCGAGGGTGTTCCTATTATGGATCTTGCGCAGGTCATCCTGTTTGCAGAGTTTCAAAAAGGGTCGTGGAATCCTGACTTGATGTTGATGCTATTTGAGCCGGTTGCATACATGATCATGGCACTGGCTGAACGTGTAGGGCTCGAAATGACTATTTATGAAGGTGATCTTGAAGATGACGATGAAGAAGAACAACTTTTAGGAACAACTGTAGATGAGAACCGTATTCAAAAGCTAATTAAAAACGGAACAAGCGGCAGAATTCCAGAAGGCGTGTTAACTGCAGAGATGCAGGAGTCTTTAGAGACTTTACCAGAACTGGAAACACCGCCTGAAGATGAGCCTAAGCCTAGTTTAATGCAAGCGCCTGTACAACAAGCACCAGCCACTAACACGCAGAGCCTGATGGCTCCACCACAAGGAGTTTAAACAATGGCTATTAGAGAATTTGGACAATCGCTTCTTGGTGACGTTAGAGCGCGTAAAGATCAACAAGCAGAAGACGCTAGAAAGTATGCAAAGAAACAAGATAGAAAAGAACTATTGCTGACGGGTGCGGGTTTCTTAGGCGGTCAGATTTTTAAAGCAGCTACTTCTAACTTAGAAACAAAGACGCAAGATTTTTTAGCTCGTAGTGAGTTGCAGAATAATAATATTTTAATGACTAAAGCAGCCGGTCAAATTGAAAGTAACCTTAAAGATCGCACAGCCGCTAAAGAAAAAAATATTTCTCTAACTCAATATTATGCTGAAGACATAGCTACTAAAGATTTTAACCAGAAAAAAATAACTAATCCTTCGGCTTATAAAAAAAATGAAGATGCTTATTGGATAGCTGATTTTGCAAAACGTGACGAAATTGTAACCCAAGCGCAGCAGCTCGCAGACACAAACGATACTGTTTATAGTAAAAGTGTAGAGTTTGCAGCCGGTAAAGCTTCTGGAAAAACTCTGTCTGCTTTAGCGGAGCGACAAGATAGAGGGCTTACACGTTCATTTTTAGATCGCCTCACAGGAAATACTAGGACTGTGGATGTTTTTAATAGCACAATGAATGAGCTAAAACAAGTTAAAATAGCTAAAGAGCTATACGATCTTAGTCCTGAAAGACTTGCGGCGGCTGAGAAAGTTGCAGCACTCACAGGCAGCGTTGGACAGGGTTTAAAAGCTGCTGGCATATCTATGAATGAAAATGATTTTAAAAGGGTCAGGGATGATATTGCAAAAAATCAAAAGACAACATATGACACAACTTTTCAAACAGATGTTGCAGGAAACTTACAAGCTATCACTGTGGGGACAACTACAGATGTAGCTGGTACTATAGTTGAAACTCCATCAATTGTCACAAAACAATTAGGTGCTGATGGGAAGCCTCCGACATTATCAGAAGCAACAGATTTTGTAAAGACTCGGAACACTATCTTTGACAACGTGCGTAACTTGGTATCTACACAAGGCTACGATGATTTTATAGCTAAAGCTGCGCAGGAGGGTTTTATGAAAGATATGGAGAAAATGGAAGCTTTAGATTTGTTAAAGCTACAGGTTTTTTCTTTAGATTATAAGAACTATACTAGTGTTGAAAACTTTAAACCTTCCTTATCTGAAGAGCAACAGGCTGCTAGAAATGCAGTGCTGAAAGAATCTAAAGGTATATTGGGACTACTTTTAAATCCTAAAGCAACTTCTGAAGAACAAGAAGACGCGACAAAACGTCTTTTAAAAGTTATGACAATGGTCACTGACGCATCTCTGGGCAGTCCAATTATAAGTAATCCTCGCGAAGCCGGTGAAGAAACCACTGATCGTCCTGTCGGCCTTCCAGCAAACGCTAGAAAAGCTCCTGATGGTTTTTACTACATCCCTGACATTGATCGTCTTGGATACTACGAACGAATAGAGGGGTAGATTAAGAATGAGCAAAACTATTCCAGTTGATTACGATCCATTCGCACAAGCTCCTCGTCTTGAAACAGTGGCTGTGGATTATGATCCTTTTGAATCTCAAGAAGCTCCTCGTCTTGAAACAGTGGCTGTGGATTATGATCCTTTTGAAAGTGAAGTTGAGCCAGAGTTTGGGCCGCTCCGTGAAGGATACAAAGGTATTGACAAAGAAGCAGCGCCTGTAATGCCTGAGCCTGTGGCTGAACCTGCGGCTGAACCTGCGGCTGAACCTTCTCCCCGTATGTATTATCGAGGAGCAGGTATGACCCCTGCACAGGTTAAAAACGTAGCAGAAGATTTAGAAGCTTTTGGTAGAGACGTAAAAAAAGTAGCATATAGTATTCCTAGAGGCGTTGTAGATATAGCAGCTAGTGGCTTAATGGAGTCTTTAACTGGACTAGATATGAGCAAGTTAAAGTCTAAAGACCGCGAAGAACTAGTTAATACGCTTACAAACGCAGCTCTTGAAGCAACATCCCCTGCTTTTTCTCTTGTAGATTGGGAAAACACAAATATTATTAATCCTGAAACAGCGCGAATAGGCACTATCGAAACAATTCCGGGAATGGCGGGTCAGGTAGGGGCTTTAATTGTAGGTGCAGGGAAGATAGCTAAAGGCACTGAGTTCCTATACAAAGGGATGGCGTTTCTCCCGTCAGTAGCTCCAAAGGCTACTAACTGGATGCGACAAGCAGTTGTAAAAACAGAAGGGTCAGGAAAATACATAGCTACTGCTATTGTAAAACGTCCTAAAACAGCCAGAGGTCTTGCGCTTCTTACAGGTGGTGAGGTTGTCACGCAAGTAATGTTTGACCCCGAAGAAAATATGTTCAATGCAATTGAAACAGCAATAGATAAAGATGCTGAAGGAATGTCAGGGCTGGCTCAAAGCATGTCAGAGTATATTGCTGCGGACAAAGACGACTCAGAAATTTTAAAGCGTTTAAAACTTTCAGTTGAAAACGTAGGTTTTTCTGCTGTTTTTTCTGCTGTTGCTAATGCTCCTACAATTGGAAAATATCTTGTAGGTAAACACCCTTCTCAGATGAGTAAAGCTGAACAAGAGACTGCACTTTATAAAGCTCTTGAAGAAGAGCAGCAAGTTATTAACATGCAAAACCCTGAGACGCTGCACCTAGTTAAAGAAACAGCCGAAGGTAAAGCTCAAGTACAGAAACAAAACAAGTATTTTCTATATAGAATGAACCAGAAGTTTTTAAAATCGCGGGGATACGCAACACCTTTAATGTTCCATGCTGCTAATAACACAAAGTATTCTCAACGACAGCTCGTTACAGAAGCTGAAGATGTTGCTGAGCGTTTGAAAATTGCACTGGAGAGCGCGGGCAGTGATAAAAAACTTGTAACTAAAGTAGGTGTTTTGCTAGAGACTGATCTTACTAGGGTGTTGAAAATGCCAGCAGAAAAGCAAGTTTCTTTCCTTGCTAAAAATAGAAACATTCCAGAAAATGTAGCTGCTGAGATTTTAAAATTTAGAAAGTTGCAAGACGGTTTGTCAACTCGTATTTTAAACATGAAAGGGTTTTCTGACGATGTTAAAGCGTCTATAGACAAAAACCTTGGTAGTTATATACGCCGAACGTATCGTGCTTATGAAGATCCTAACTACACGCCTACTCCTCAGATAATGAAAGAAGCTGAAGATTATCTTGTTGCTGACCTTCAAGCTAGTGCCGTAAAAAATGGGACGGCCCTGACGAGTAAAGACGCATTAAAGCAAGCACAATCTAAAATAAAAAAGATGTTGAAAGCAGACGAAGAGACTATAGATTATTTAGCTCAAGTAAACAGAGTCAGTAATATGAGGCAACGAAAAGAGATTGATCCTACAATACGTGCGCTTCTAGGAGAGATTACAGACCCTTCTGAAAAAATAATTCTTTCTATTGCTAAGCTTTCTCGTATAAGCGAAATGCAGAATTTTTATAACGTAGTTAATCAATTATCTAAAGGCAAAGGCGGCTACGTTGCTACTGAAGAAAATATAGCAGCAGGACTTACAGTCCAAATCAAGGGGACTAATTCTATTTTAGATAACAAGTACACAACTCGTGAGATGGAAAAAGTTATTTTAAACAAAGAAGAAACTTACGATACCTTGCGAGAAGGTACAGGCGCGTGGGCAGATTCGTGGAGAACCTATGTAGGTTTTAAAGGAGCTTCACAAGCTTCAAAAACTGTATATAGCCACACCACGCAAGCGCGTAACATTATTGGCGGCGCTCAGTTTATGTTAGCTAATGGTCGAGGTTTTTCAGAGTCTGCTGAAAGTTTTTTAGTCTTGGAAAACAAAGTATTTGGTCTTAATAAAAAAATAGGTGACAAGACTGGACTCTATAAAATAGATGATGTAGCTCTTAAAGAAACCTACAACGAGATGCAGCGTCTCGGAGTTATTGGAACGAGTGTGAATGTTAATCAGTTCCGTGAAATGATCTCTACAGGCTTTAAAGGATACGATGACGTATACAGTTCTATAGGTGATAGTGTGGCAACTAAACGTGCAAAAACAGCGCTCAGGAAACCGCAAGATGTTTATTCAGCGGCTGATGATTTCCACAAGATGACATACTATCATCAAGAATTAAAAACCCTTAAAGAGGCTCACCCTGACGCAGCAGAAGAGCTTTTAAAACGAAAGGCGGCGGGAACTGTCAGAAACACTATGCCTAACTATGATGCTATTCCCAAAGGAATTAAACAGCTTCGTAACTTGCCGCTGGGTAACTTTATTTCGTTCCCTGCTGAAGTAATGCGAACAAGTTTTCATATTGTTAGACAGGCTTCTGAGGAAATAAACTCTGACAACGCTGTTATAAAACGCCGTGGTCAGATGAGGCTTGCGGGTTTTGCAACAGCTAATGTTGGATATGGGGCTATTGCTAAGATGTCTCACGATACGTTTACTATGAGCGATCAAGAGATAGAAGATCGTAGAGTTCTCAAGGCAGGGCGTTTTAGTTCAGGGCACGATTTAGTTTATTCGCAAGGTGAAGATGGCGAATACTACACTACGAATACAGAGTATCTAAACTCTTACTACTTTGTTAAAGAGCCTGTTCTAGCCGTCTTAGATAGAATTGAATCGGGACAGTTAAAAGGAGAAGCGTTGGACGAGATGTTGTTGGGCGCTATAGGCAGCGGAATTAAAGCACTAACAGATCCATTTACAGATCAATCAATGATTGTAGCTCCTTTTGTAAACATGGCGGTAGCTTCACTTTCTCAGTCAGGAAAAGATCTAAGAGGGCGAGAGCTGTTTCCAGATAAAGATAGTACGTTAGATACTTTAGGCACCGTAATCACTGAAGCTTTAAAGCCTCTTATTCCGGGATCTGCCCTAAGCTTAATAAAATTAAAGGACGCGCTGGAAGAAAAACCTAATAAGTACTATGGACGCTTTAGGGATAAAGACTATGCGCTGTTAGAGCAAATAGGAATCAAGAAAGATTTATATTTAGAAGATGATTATTTGGGGGCCGCCGTAGATGACTACAAATTACAAAACGATCAGAATAGATTAGACAGTGTTAATCTAGAATCTACGGGAGAAGGAAGGACTGCGGACTACTTGAAAACCAATGCTGTTGAGTATCAATATCAACAAGACTTATACATAAAGCTATCAGCATACGCAAGATTGTACACGCCTGAAAGAGCAATGACATACTTAATAAATAGGGGGATGAGCAAAGAAAAAGCAAACACATTATTACAAGGCACCTTTTTGCCCTTAACACCACCTACAAATCCTACTAAATATAGAACCGATGCAATCAATTTGCAGACAGGTCAGGTTCAAGCTGAGTTTAGATCTCAAATGGAGACTGCTGAAAAAAATATCTATTACGCGCAGCAAGAAATGAAACTTCTTTCTTTAACAAATGTTGGAGATTTTAAATTTGAAGAAGAAAAGGAAGCGCCGGTGTTTTCTTCAGGTGTCTCAGGAATTAATCTTCCAAAATTTGATAACTCTTTTCTAGATGACAACCCCCCGCTAACTCCTGAAGAGCGTGAGGAAGCTGGGCTTAGTCCTATGGCTGTAGGAGGCGTTGTATCTACGCCTATCCCTAACGCCCCTGCAGAGCCTGATGAGCGCATTGATAAGCTTACAGGCCTACCGTATAACGAAAGAGCTGGAACAGCTTACATGGACATCAGCGACCCTCTACGTGCATTGAACATGGCAGCGGGTGGAAGGGTGCAGAAGAACGCAGGCGGCAAGGTTTTAAACGCACTAAAAAGGAACTGCAGCTAATGAGCGACTTTAAATATTTTAAACTAGAAGATTTTGATTGCCAAGAAACCGGCGACAACGAAATGGATGTGGAGTTTATCCACCAGCTCGATCAACTCAGAGAGGCTTGTGGCTTCCCATTCATTATAACTAGTGGCTTTAGATCTAAAGACCACTCCATTGAAAAACGTAAGGAGAAAGCAGGAACCCATGCCCAAGGAATCGCAGCGGACATTAGAGCTAGTAACGGAAACCAAAGATACAAGATCGTGGAACAAGCAATTCAAATGGGATTTACGGGTGTTGGAATCGCTCGTACTTTCATCCATGTGGATCGCAGGACTCTCGGAGCTGACAAAGCTCCTGTAATGTGGTGCTATTGAGGTATTAATATGTCTATTTTAACTTCACTTATTGGCCCTGTTACAGGACTGCTTGATAAATTCATAGAGGACAAAGACGCTAAAAATGCAATTGCTTTTGAGCTTAGTACAATGGCTGAGAAGCATGCCCAAGAACTTGCAAAAGGTCAGCTTGAAGTCAATAAGACTGAAGCAGCACACAAGAATTTGTTTGTTGCTGGTTGGCGACCTGCTGTGGGTTGGGTATGCGTCCTTGGCATGGCGGGCAACTTCCTTGTTATCCCGCTGGCTAATTTTGCGTTGGCTCTATCCAGTTCTGTCATCACTATACCGCTGATAGATACTTCGGAGATGATGCCGGTACTTATAGGCATGTTAGGGCTGGGCGCTATGAGGACTGTAGAGAAAACTAAAGGCGTACAGCGAGAGAAGTAATGATAGCTGAAATTGCAGCAGCCAACGCAGCCTTTGCGCTCATCAAGACAGCCCTCTCAAACGGAAAGGAACTCTACGATGTTGCAGAAGCAACAACATCCTACTTCGACAATAAGTCTGCAATAGCTAAGAAGGCTAAGCGGGGCGGAAAGAAAGAAGAGCTAGAGTGTTTCATGCAGCTTGAGAAGATTAAGGACGAAGAGATCTGGTTGAAAGAATATATGATCTATGCTGGAAGGGCTGACATGTGGCCTGACTGGTTGCAGTATCAAGCAGGGTGTAAACATGCTAGAGAACGTACAGAAAAACTTAGGATACAGAAGCGCGCAGCCACTATCGCAATGGCGTGGTCTGCGTTGCTCTGGGGCACAGGTGGTTTAGTAATTCTACCACTAGCTCTCTTCATTGGCTTTAAAATATTTGGAGTTATTTAAATGGCAACAGCTAAAAAGAAATCAACAGTCAACGAGGCAGGGAACTACACTAAGCCCTCACTGCGTAAACGACTGTTCAACAGCATCACAGCAGGTGCAAAGGGCGGTAAAGCAGGACAATGGTCAGCTAGGAAAGCTCAGATGTTGGCTAAGGCATATAAGGCTGAAGGTGGAGGGTACAAATGAAAGGCGTAAACCATTACAAGAAAGACGGAACACTGCACACAGGCGGCACTCATAAGATGCCTGATGGTTCGATACATTCTGGAAAGACTCACGGCAAAACAAGTGTAAAACTATTTCATTTGAAAGAGCTGTCTGACACCTCTAAGAAAAAAGCAAGGCAGAAAAAATAATGGCACTTGCAAAATCACAGAAGTCTTTAAAGAAGTGGACTAAGGAAGAGTGGGGTACTAAGTCAGGTAAGCCTAGTGCTAAAACTGGTGAGCGTTACTTGCCTAAGAAGGCTATCAAAGCTTTGACACCTGTCCAGTATGCGGCAACTACCGCCAAGAAAAAGAAAGACACAAAAGCAGGCAAACAACACAGCGCGCAGCCTAAGAGCGTTGCAAAGAAAACAAGGAGCTATAGAGCATGAAGGATACTAAGCTAACCAACGCGGGAGTAAGCAGCTATAACAAACCGAAGCGCACACCAAGCCATAAGACGAAAAGCCATGTGGTTGTGGCGAAAGTCGGAGACAAGACTAAGACGATCCGCTTTGGAGAACAAGGAGCTAGTACCGCAGGCAAACCCAAAGCCGGTGAGTCAGAAGCAATGAAGAAGAAACGCGCAAGCTTTAAAGCCCGCCATGCTAAGAACATAGCTAAAGGTAAAATGTCTGCGGCTTACTGGGCCGATAAAGCTAAGTGGTAAAGCAGCTTGTATTCGCGTTGATTGTTTCTGTGAATGGAGAGGTTGACGCAAAAGCTAAAAGCTATTGGGAAAGCTTAGATAGGTGCAGATGGTTTGCAGAAGAGCTTACCATCCAAGGTACTCGTAGAAAGTACCACACACCTGTCCTTGCCTATTGTGTTCCTGAGTATGTTAACCCAGAGACAACACTCATACATACTTAATACATTTTACACCGGATGGTTCAGCGCATTAAGCTCACGCTCTAAAAAGCCATGCAGTTCTTCTAGTTTTGGTTTCGTAAGATGTACAATGTTTCTTATAATTTCCAATTCCTCTCCTTTAAAAGCTAGATGTAGATCCTTGTCGGCAATGCCGGACATCTCTGTCACGACATGGCCTTTCTGATTCACGAGAATGCTGAACCCCAAGATGTTGGCTTCGCGCTTAGACGATTTCACAGGCGCCGCCAGTACATGCTAACTCTTGAGAGCCAGTAGTGTTGTCTTCTTTCTCGTGGTTTTCTAAGTCTGCCCAATCCACACCCTTCGGCATAGCAGCTACAAGCTCTTTGTATTTCTCAGCAGTGATCTCTTCGTATGGAGCCTGTTGATAGATATGATCAGTAACAGGCAACAAGCTAATGCCCGAACAGATATCAAAGTTCTCCCAGATCCACTGTGCTACTTGCAGGAACTCATTCTCAGTGTAGTACACCGTGATGCTTGGCTTATGTTCGCACCAGTGGTTCTGAAAAGCCTTCCAAAGTTCTAACTGCTGCATCGCCCCTACTTCCTTAACAGTCACAGAAGTCTTCGGAGCCTTCACAGGGAAGCTAAAGACTGAAGAGCTTAGAGACGTAACATCTGGCTCTACTGGGAATCCGTTTCCTTCCATGAAGACTGCAAGCGGATCTTTGTTGTCTGAACGTACACGGCGAATGTAATACTCAGAGAAGCGAGGATGGATGCCACTAGCACTATCAACAAGCTGAGACACAGTGCCAGATGGCTTAACAGCCGTAATAGCAGTAGACTGATTAATGCCAAGCTGTTCAGCCCATTCTTTATTAGTCTCGATAGCAACATTCCGTACTTCCTCTAGCCACACAGCTAACATTGGCGACTTACCACTGCCACTCAATACTTTGTGATCCATAATGCCTGTCATGCTCACGCCTAACAAAGCCTCTTCTGCAGTATTCTTCTTCCAACAAGCTCGCAAGTATCTAAAGTCTGTCAGCGTTGCCTGAAGTGTGCCGATGATAGCGGCGATGCGCGACTTCTCTTTCAAAGATTCTAAGGTGTCGTCTGAACGCACAACAATCTCACTGAGGTTGCAAAACTGGTTACTGCGTAAAATTATTTCGCTGCAAGGATTAGTTCCAAACTCATAGGTGTTGTCTCTGCGACCATTACGCCCTGCAATCTTCTGAGCTGCTACGCGGCTGAAGATACCACGCTCGCCTGCTTTGGATTCATACAGTGTTTGCATCTCTGACAAAAAAGCTTCAAAGTCTGGCTTCTCTGTATACGCTACGCTGTTGTTAGCCAACGCCCTGTGGCCTTCAGTTCTCCACCAGTCACCTGACTTAGCTTTAGCCATGCGCTGGTCTGAAAGGTTCGACAGGCTGATCAAGGCTGAACGCCTAACGCCGCCTACAACAACGATGTCTGCAATCTTACAGACGATGTCGTGGCACTCAATGCTTGTAAGCTTACGGCCTTTAGACTTCTGGAAGATCTCAATGCAGAAGTTGAACAAGTCGATCAAAGGCTCTGGGCCTGATGCACGACCACCAAAGGTTTTAAGCCTAGCGCCTGCTAAGCGCACACGGCTCATATCCCACTGCGGAATCTTACCGGCGTACAGCATCGCAATCAGTTCACGAAACGCAGAAGCCCAGCCTATCTTACTGTCGCTTACAACAATAACGCTCTCTGTCTTGTGGAAGCTCTCAGCAACTTCGGGAAGCTTGTTAATGTAGTTGCGCTCTACGCTGAAGCCTACACCTGTGCCACACATCAACACGTACATCAGCTCGTCAAAGCTACGCGGTGAGTCTATGTGCAAGTAACTGCAATTGTATCCAGCTACATTGTCTTTATCTAAAGCTT
>Ga0208646_1000742_pt1 | contig 18893 bp, 21 predicted proteins | sample AntAceMetag02UK8_FD_184762 | JGI IMG/M metagenome (GOLD analysis project Ga0208646, IMG submission 184762) | Saline lake microbial communities from Ace Lake, Antarctica - Antarctic Ace Lake Metagenome 02UK8 (SPAdes) (version 2) | ecosystem: Environmental > Aquatic > Non-marine Saline and... | reverse complement strand
CCCCCCATCTAATATGTGTCTCCTTTTGCAAAAAATTATTTATAGACCATATGTGCTAAATATAGGCATTTTCAAGGGCATATTAAAACCAGCGAATAATTACTAAATTTGGGGCGAAAATAGGGGTCAAATTGGTAAAAAAAAATGAGTGAAAAGGGGTAAAATCGGAGAAAATCCGTGGAAATAATCGGGAGTGATTTGTTGTAAAAATTGTTGAAAATGTTAAGAAAAAGTGAGTTCAAAATATTTTTGGCGAATTTGTGTTAAATCTTTGCCGTGCTTTTTTAAAGCACAAAAAAAAGTGAGTTCAGTTAAAAAAAAGTGAATTTATCTATTATATTTTACTAATTCCTTTTTATCTATATTTAAGTATGTTGTATTCCAATAAGCGATATGGTTATATCGTGTTCGTGCTAATTCTTCGTCAGTATTATACAATCTAATAGCATTTGCGATTTCCTTGTATGTAATAGGTGTAAAGGTGTTATTCATAAGACATTTTATATTATCTGTATATGATTTATATGATGATTTAGAAATCAGTTTATACATAGATAATTGTGTTGGACTAAATGTAAGTAAATAATGATAAAAAATTGTTTCAAAGTAATAGTCCATTATGTTTATATACATTTATTATTTATATATACTTTACAATTTCATCTCTGTTTGTTTTATGGTGTCTTTCTCAATTTTATCCTCATTAACTACATCTCTAACGATTTCGCAACATTCACCACACTTTATAGTCTTACAACGACTATGAAGTAAATATTGTATGATATTTCCACTCAATACCATTATACCCATTATTAATATAGTTATTTCCATATATATATATACTTATATTAATTATCCACAATAATATACACATCCTATAAAACACGCTATATAATGTATATTTTCATCATACTCTTTCTCTGTAATTTGTATTCCTTCACTTGTTAAGTATCTTTTTTTATAATTATTATTTGTAAAATCACAATCACTTAAAACTTTTCCAATTGTATAATTATGTAATATATCATCATCTTGTTTTCCACCATAACCTTTAATTGTAGTTGATACTATAAAATCTCCGTTCGAGAAGTTTCCATTTAGATTTGAAACCCATATAGCACCTTCACCTAACGAATTTACCCTAATTTGATTTTCATTAATATCATTACCCCAATTGTGTTGTTCGTGGTCTTTATAAACATTATTTTCATCACTTAATTCTTCCTCTGCTGAATGTGTTGATATTACACCATATACACGAGGACTTTTATTAGTTGATGTTAATTTTACATTAACCCAAGAATTATTAATTTCTATTTTATCAACATAAGTTCCATCACATTCTACTATCAACCCTTCATTTTCTCCTGCTTTTAAAAGTGTTGGATTACCTGTTCCCGAATGTTGCCCTGTGAATAAAGTTCCAGCATTAGTAATAGTATAATAATAACTATCTGTGTCATTTCTTGCGTAAAAGTATAAAGTGCCTCCTGCCGAATTAATTATACCTGAAAATATTGTCTGTGATAATCCTAATGTTGGTGGATAAGAATGCGCACTATCTTTATAAGCAAAAGTGCTCCAAGTTTTTCGAGAAGTAGAAGAACCAATAGTCAATCCTATTGCTGGATTGTTAGTTCCAATACCAACATTACCAGAACTCCTAACAAATGTCATTACTTGTGCATCTGTTGTAGTATTATTACGGCGCGCAAGTTCTAAATTTCCATTATCATTTCTATTATACCATAACCAACCAGTGGTAGATGTAGCTATTGTTTCAGCATCTCCATTAGAACCGCTTAATGAAGCAAACCAAGGATTAGTAGCACCAGTTCCAGAATTAGAATTTCCGCCTCCATAATACCCAAAATAATCATCCCCTCCTTCTGCTCTCATATAAGTAAAAGACCCAGATAAACTCAATTTATCTAATGGATTATTAGTTCCAATACCAACATTACCAGTTGTTAAAACTTTATCACTTCCAAAACTTATAGTCCCTGATGCCGAAGTAATTGACCCAGTTGTTAATGTAATATCATTTTTAACTAATAATCCAGAATTAGATAAATTTAACCATTCCGTTCCAACTGCCGAAGAATTTTCCCAAGAATATTGGTCGCTTTTATATGTATGTAAATTTGTTGTAAAACTTGTTCGGTCTAATGTTATAGCACTTACACTTCCTCCTGCGTCGTTATGCGGTCCTATTAATAAACTACCATTTCCATTTACATTATATACCCATTTTTCATCATCTAAACTCGCTGGTGTTGTATTTCTTATTGTTAGTCTTGGTATTGAAGAACCTGTTATGGTTTGATTACCACTATCAATTGTGCCTGTTGTTGTTAAATTTTCGTTATTAAAGTTAATAGTTCCACCACCACAAATAATATTTCCATTAGTGAAAGTAAAATCAGCGATGTTTGAACCACTTGTTAATGTAGTAGAACCAGATAAAGTTAGGTTTTCGGCGGTTAAATTAGAAGTTCTAACACTTGATAAGTATAAACTTTGAGTTCCGTTGTATAAATTGACATCATCATTTTCACTTTGTAAAAACCTATTACTCATTCTATTATATATATTATTATATTTTATATTTTCAAATAATATTTCAAACCGAATAAGTGATAAACCATTAATGCTGAAATTGAGCGTGAACCGCAGTCAAATTCGGTTTTTTTTTGTTCCTTATCTAATTCAGTATTTACAACCATCCCATTACGAGATTGACCTAAACTTGGTATGATTTTACTCGCCCTCCTCCCAAAACTATCGTAGAGGAAAGATTTGTTATTATGTTTTACAACAGCGACCCAATGACTTCCAGATTTTCCTTCTTTATCAAGGTTCAAAATAACATACTGGTTATTTTTTAATCTGGGTATTCTATCACTTGGAAATACTCCAACGAACTTATTACCGAATAACCTTTTCCCAACATCATTTAAATCATCAAGGTAAGTAGTATCGCTTCCCAAAAGTTTATGACCGATTGTTTTTAAAATGTGATTGTAATATGCCTCTGCTTTGTGTTTCGTATTCATTATAATATTATCAGTTATAAAAAAAAGAGAGAATATTATATATTTAACCGAGATGGAGTTTAGGGGATTTCCTTGTTGGAACTACTTGTTTAGAACCACCACTCAACCTTAAACCTTTTCCCTTTTGACCTGCTAAACGGAGCCCCCCTCCACCTAATACTTTTGATAGAAGATTTCCAGCAATCGGCAGAAGTTTTTTAGAAGCGAGAGGGAGTAATGTATCTTTTAGAACCTTTCCTCCAATATCTCCGAGGAAAGGTAAAACAGATTTGAATTTGTTTTTAATTGACCTGAATATATCACCTAAACCAGCACCACCCATCTTACAAGTTAGACAATGACGTTTCATATGATTTAACTGACTGACTGAAATTGTTTTCATTAACGCTTTCTGTTGTGCGATTGACAATTTAACTTTCTTCGTAGGCATTATGTATATATATATAATTACAATATATTTTTTTAGAATTTAATTAACTAACTATGCGTCTAACTGTCTTCTAAAGCTACGCTCTGGACTTTTCCGTCAATCATTTCAATACGAGCGACTTGCCGAGAATGTGCGAATAATAGAACCCTCATATTAGTAGTAATCGCCGTGCCTTGGAAACCAGCATTTACAACAACCCTCGTGCTTGCGTCGTCGTTGTCTTTGGGACAGGCGAAATAATGATAAGCACCCCTATCCTTCCATTGTTCTATACTTTCACAACCACCGACACCGAAGAAAGCACCAGAATAGATATTGCTGTCAATATAACGATTAACAGAATAATCAGTAGATAAAGAACCAGCGAGACCAGTTCCTTCAATATAAGATGGTTCGGCATCAGGCGAAGGATAGTTGCTTCCACCATACGAAATAAATAGACGATTTAGTTTAAGTTCCTCTGTCTCGTCCATCGCAACATTATAAGATTTAAAGCGAGAAGCACTTGCCCGAGTATCACTTCCAACACGACCATCCTGAATAGCAACAGATAGAGCGTATGTAGAAGGAGATACATGGAAGGAATGTTGTGCGAAATCGGTGTTATTAACTACTGATGCCTGACAAGCGATTTGTTCTAAATCTAACAGATATGTAGAATTCTCAATACGCGGACCGGAGATAATGTTTGTATAGAAGTATAGATTTTGAACCGAAAACTTAACATTCGTAGCAAGAGCACCAGTCGTTTTTGTCGCTCCTGTGCTTTCAATCGCTAATAATTGGTATGTGTTAGATGATTGAGGAGTTAGTGTTAATTCACAAGAAGCACTCCCAGGAATGCCTCCCTCAACATCAAAGATAGAAAGAGGGGGCGTCCAGATAATTTCAACATTAGATACACGACGAGCATTAAGACGAGAAGATGAACCGCCACTATCTACTCGTGTCAATTGGATATTGTCTGCTGCTTCGTCTCCCTCTAATCCAGATACGAGAAGAATTAGTGCTGATTGATGCCCTGAAACGATGACTTCACCATTAGCAGGTAAATCTCCATATGCCGTGGCAACACGAATACGAGACCCAACAGGAAAAACATTCCTCACATCTGGAACTGCTCCACCTCCTCCTGCGGCGAAAGTTAGTCGTTGGGTTGCTTCTGTATAAGCAATAGTAGCATTTGCGGTGTCAAAACCAAGGGTCGCCCAAGGAGTTAATACATCTTCATCGTGATAAACACCATCAGCACAAACGTCCGCTTTACGACTTTCGTGTTTATCCCAAAAATTAGTGGAATTCCCAACACTATCTAACCAAGAAGCAGACTTATCAAGACGATATTTTAAAGAAGAAATTTGACCCATAAAATCACTCACACGAGAAATGGTCTTTCCGTTAATTTTGAATTCCGCAGATTGGAAGAGATTAGACATCATATTCATAGAAGGTGCTACATTATCACTTTCTAAAAGTGAAGCATCATCTCCACGAGAAATTTGACAGCGTAATCTTAAATAAGACCTTTGAGGAACAAACCATTTTCCGCCACCGACATCAAATTTAAAGTTAATTTCACCATTAGGGAAGTTAACGGTTGTAGCATCACGAGTAGGGGCCAGCTGGTCGTATTTCATATTGGATAAACCTTGATTTCCCAGTAATAATTGACGAGCATCAGTTTTTAGACTAAAAATAGAACTCATAATTGTATATATTAATACCAGATAAAAAAATATGAATTTAATTTAATTTAAATTAAATACTTTATAATTTGCTTACCAATAATCATAGTCATATTCGTTGGAATAGTGTTCCCTAATAGTATTGACTTTTGTGTCATATTACCAATTAAATTAAAATCATTAAAACCTTGTAATTTCAAACAATCTTCAAACGATAATATGTATTCATTACCATTAACAATATATTTATTCCAATTATGCCTATCGTCAATACGAGAATGCCTACCACCACACCTAATAGTATATCCAAAATCCTTTTCAAACTTCTTATCAAATAATTCGCTTAATGTAATATGTGATTTGTATTCATCTAAATTAAAGAATTTGTTTAAATTAATATTCAAAGACTTCTTAAAACCAACTATAAATAACCTTCTCCTCATTTGAGGTATTCCGTAATCACTACATTTCAATATATCATAAACTACATCATAATCATTCACTTCAAGTTCATCTATTACTTGTTTAAAACTTTCTCCGTTATTATGTTTAATTAAAGCCGGAACATTCTCTAATACTACGACTTTCGGTTTATTACATTTAACAAACTTCATTATGTCCCAAAAGAGATTAGAAGACTTATTATCAAATCCTTCATGAATACCTATTCTTGAAAATCCTTGACAAGGAAATCCAGCACATAATATATCATAGTCTTCAATATTGCTCGGTTCAATTTCTTTAATATCTCCTAATACTTCCATATTATAATTGTCCTTATAGTTCTTTCGTGCTGGTTCGTATATATCACTCGCCAATATACATTCCATACCTAATTGTTGAAAGGAATAGTGAAAAGAACCTAAACCACAGAATAAATCAATATATTTAAGAGGAATTATAATATATTTATATATGTATATATATAATAAAATGCGAGTGTATATTTTAAGGAAATCTAATAGAAAGGGCAAAAGGTTTGTAATTGAAATTGATGGAGTATTCCATCATTTCGGTAGTGATATTGGGAAGACTTATATTGATGGAAAAACAGGAACAATTAAGAAAAATTGGGAAGCACGACACAAACCCAATAAAAATTGGAACAATAAGCATAGCGGAATTTATTATTCAAGACATTTATTATGGGGTAAGCATCAATCAATACAAAAGAACATTAACGAGTTGGAAAAAAAAGACAACATCACTATTAAATATTTCAAGTGAGTTTATAAGAATGTAGAAGCAACACCGAGAGGAATAGCAAGTTCAGGTTGAGCGATAGATAATCCCGCCATACTCGCCTTCGCCAAGGGACGCCCGATCTTCTTTAATACATTTACGAATGACGAGAAGAAACCACTTCCAGATAAGGGTTTATAACCTTTTCCTGATTGACCTTTTTTCATATGCTTTCTTGTCTTTACAATTGCTTTCTCTAAATGTTTTAGTAATACTTTATCGTATTTTTTTAGACCTGTTCCACCCATTCCTTTTCCAAACATTTTACGCTTAATCCAAGGAAGAATTTTACTCGCCATAGTTGATGCTGATTTCTTCGCCAAAACCAGTCCTGCGAGTGGTAGGGCCAGTTTCTTTGCTCCATGAATTCCTAAATCTCCTAATGCTCTCGCCATAGTTGAAAAAGGACTATTGATGAGGTCTGTTGCTTTACTTTTTGATGTAAAAATAGGTGTTATGCTACTTTGTTGTTTTGGGGCGAGTTGTGGAAATTCACGCTTTACTTTGATAGGACTTTCTCCTAATTCAATATGTTTTTCTAATTTAATATCACCCTTTCCCATCTGCCTTGCCTTTCTCATCGCTTTCTTTTTGAGTTCGTGTGCCGGTGATTTCCCATACCCCGCCATCTCTAATGGTTTTAACTTCTCATTCATTAAGGCAATATCTCCTTGTGGTAATGCTTGATTTAATGATAAATCACCTGAAAAGGCGTTTCGTTTAATTAATCCTAAATCCTCTCCAATAATCTTCGCTTTAATCAATTTTGCCTGTGCTATGTTGAACCGACTATCCGTTTTATTTCGTGCGATTTCACCAACCTTCCTAATCATAATTTTATCAGCGTTTCTAACATCATTAAGATTATTAGCAATTCCATAACGAATATCGTGTCCCATAGCAACCTTATCTACCTCTGTTCTTGGGGGGTCTTTTCGTTTTAGTCGTTTTATGAGTTGAGTGCCCGGACCGATATAATTTCCAATTCCCATCTTTCCGTTAGGTAGTTTGAGTAAAGCGTGTTTCTCACCTTGGAATAAAGGTCTTCCAGTATCGTCGCTGTTAGGAATTCTATTCAATAGATTAGTTCCAATATCGCCAACCTTACCGAGCAACGATTTCATATTATCAATAATACCCTGTCCTCCCATATGTTCGTTTTCATAATCACTTGGTATTATCATCAAAGGTCTTCGTGTATTCAAAGTGCCTACATTATTATTGTTTTGGTGTGTAAAGGAACGATTAATCCTTAACATAATATATATTATTATACGAGATATTTTATTTCATTTTTATTTAGTAATCCACTTTTTAAAAGTCCTTTTGTAAAAGGACAGCAAAACGAAGTTGAAGCGTTAGTTGGTGTCAAAATTTAATTGGTTTGCCGTGCTAATCATTCATTTTGTTTTGCTAATCGCCTTTTGCTCTTCTTTTTCTAAAAGAAGTTTTCTAAAAGCAATTTTCCAAAGCACTATTTAGTAATCATTAAAGGTCTCATATAAGATACTTTTAATTTCAAACTATAAAATTCCCCATTCGTATTTACTGGGTCTCCTGCTTGGTCTGTTAAGAACACACGAATAGTCCTTCTACTCGCTCCTATTAAGTTATTCGCCTCAACTTTGGTTGGATTGAATGGATTGTAAATGATTTGACTGCCCGGTGATACATCAATTAGAACCTGACCGACAACTTGACTATAAGAGTTATTCATTAATATTCCTCTATCAACCAAATCGCAGTGAAGTAAGAAACTATCAACACTATTAAAGTTTGCTACATCAGGAGCGAGGACATTTTCAGGAGCACCAGCGTAAGCACCATATACGGCAGAAGCAAAACCTAATGTAGTTCTCGGTGTATCGCTCTGTGAGAAATCAATTGTATTAACTGAATAATTGAATTTGATAACAACTTTACTTGTAGCATTATCAGCAATTAGGTCTATGTTATTGTATGGACTAATTTTTCCATCAGCGTTCTCTAATAGTTGTTGTATTTTTGAATTCAAAGCAGGTAAATCGTATAAACCTTGGGGAATAGTAATAGTGAAATCCTGTTCCACATCACTCGTATCTAATCCGTGAATATACATTTTATCGTTAGTTCCTGTAATAATATTAGCAACAGACCACCAGATAGTAGCATTTTCCATAGAAATATTACAATTAATAGCATCATCAGGAACTCTTAAACTCTCGTCAAGTTGAACTTCAAATCTGCTTCCGTCTGCTGAAATGTTTGATGCCGCGCCAGATGGGTCGCTTGTTAAAATTATACTGAACTCTTCTTGTAGAAGCATATTATATAATATATCATAGATTTTAAAAAATAATTTATATTCCATAATAATAGGAATATGAGTAAAAAAATTGAAGATTATATGTTAGTGGAAAAAGTTAGACTTAAATTAAAGTTCAATCACGAAGGAGGTTTGTATGGTATGTTAAATTACGGCATACCCCCAAAGATGTATGAATTATTCCCTGAAATAGACGAACTTTTTAATTTTTATGAAAAATTGAGATATACTAAAAAACAACAACTTATATTTGATAAGGTTGAATGTGAGATTAACGATTACTTTGAGAATGTGCCTGATTATGAAGAAAGTGGATTTACTGATGATGAATTAAATGATGTTAATTATATATTTGGTTAGGTTTATTCATCATCTTCACTATAATCACTTTCATCTTCACTATATTCATACTCATCTTGTTTGTTCTTATTCATCATATTCAATAGGATTTTATACTCGTCCATAGGAATATTTACACTCTCGTTCTTTGTTTTTTTAGGTGCTTTCATAGACTTTGTCCTTGCTAATGGTGCTGGTTCGCTTTCAAATTCATCGTCCTCTTCACTTTCATATACAACTTGCTTTTTAGTCTTTTTGATAGTCTTTTTAGGTGCTGATTTCTTGTTAGTTTTCTTTGCTTGTCCTTCACCTTGAATAACACCATCTCTAACAAGGTTGTTATAAGTCCTTGAACCAACGGCAACTGGTCTTGATGTTGTTGGATTAATTATATACTCCGTCATTATAACATATACAGAGATTTTAATTATGTCGTTATAACATATTTATTCGGTGTCATTACATTCATTATGATTACCACGACATAACTTATTGGTATGATATGACATATTCGTATTTTTCATTTCTTTATTACAATCTTCACATACAACATTCCTATTAATTCTTTCAAATATCCTTTCTCTGTTGTCAATATAATATTGCTTCTTGTCTTCTTTCTGTATTTGGTATAACTCTTTTTGGGTTCTTGTTGGTATTCTTATATTCAAGGATGCCCCCGATTGTTCTAAAATGTGTCTCTCTCGCTTGTGTAAGTCTATTGTTTCTTCAAACTCTCCCTTTTCTATTAATACCATATCCCAGTTTATCCAACCTCCATTAGCACGAATACATTTATAGACATTATAATTGTATTCTTTAATTTTTTCAGTATTACAAGAAGACTTATGCCGTGCTTTTCTTCTTGCGAAATTACGAGTGCTTCCAATATATATATCTGTAATGGTTAAGTCTTTACAACATAATTTATAAATGTATCCTTTCATATATACCTAATGAGATATAATTATTCCATGGATTAAACGAAAAAATAATATGTTATATAATATTATATGATGACCTTAACAGACTTGGTTATTAAGAAGTATGACGAGATATACAAATTGAATTGGGATGATAAGTATTACATTATGAAATTACATAATATTAACAGGAGATATAATTTATTGATTAGAAAGTATAAGTTGGATTTAATAAAACAGATAAATTTTTGTAATTAAATATTTGATATATTATAATGGTTAAGAAGAAGAAACGTAATCCTGAAAAAATATTTCCAAATGTAATATTGCCTTTACCTTGTGCTGATAAAAGATTTCACGAACACTGGTTTGAAGGGCGAAATCTTTTGAACTTTATTCATCCGTTCCGTGCTTTAATGTGTGGGATACCCAATTGCGGGAAGAGCACGATGATAAAAAATATTTTAATTCGTTGTAATCCTCAGTTTGAAAGAATAATAATAATTCACGGCGACCCCGAGGGAACATTAGAATACGATGATGTGGATTGTGAATTGCTTGATACAATCCCATCAACAGACGAACACGACGGCGAGGAAAAGACATTAATAATCCTTGATGATATTGAATTCAGTTCATTATCCAAAATTGATTTGAAATCATTAGATAGACTGGTTGGGTACGATTCAACTCACAAGAATATATCGGTTATGATTTCTTCACAAGACGCATTTAGGTTGCCTTCTATTGTTAGAAGATGTGCAAACGTTTTCTTTTTATGGAAAATTAAAGATAAGGATAATGTCGCAGTTTTAAACAGAAGACTTGGTTTAAAGAAAAATGTTTTATTTGAATTGTTCCAGAAATACCTGAAAAAACCAACAGATAGTCTTTGCTTGGATTTAACAAAGAATACTCCTGCTCCTTTGAGATTAAATGGTTTTATTCCTATTTCGTTAGATGAATTTTAATTATGTAATTTCCTTATATCCTATATTGAATTTTTAGTTTGAAAATATTATATGTATTATATTATATAGAATGATTAAGAGACCTTACTTTCAGTTTGGAGCAGTCTTACAAGATACGACCGCACCACCTTTGAGCGACATTATACCAAAACGAATGGGGACTGGAAACTATCAAATCAAACGAGACAATTTTACAAATTCTGACCCAAAACCACGCAATCCTCGTTTTGATGATTTCAAAATAACAGGTTTAGAAAAACGAGGTAGTGATAAAGGATTAGGTGATAAAACATTAAGCGAATTATTTTCGGTAGATGTAGATGACCCAAGTGATAATCTATGGTTGGCAGAAAAACAACGATTAACTAATAAATATCTAAACCAACAAAATCCACTTACCCCAGAACAAATTAAATTAGAATTATTAGCACATAAACCATTAGGAAGAGACCAACGGAAAATCAGGAAACGAGATAATGTAGCATCGTCCGCTCTATCATTTAGGAGCAAATTAGAAGAAATGGAGCAAGAAATTAGAGAAGGTAGGGCAGTTGATAGTGTAAAATTAGCAACAATTGAAGGACAATTAAACAATATATTATCATCAACAAACGATATATCAAGTATGACACAGCAACAATTAAACGAGTTGGCGGAAATGTTAGAAGCATTACATATTCCACGAACACACGAGGAATTAGGATTACCGAGAATAATTGGAAATGACTATTACAAACTAAAATCTGGAATTATCAATATGTTCCTATTGAAGAATGCCGAAAATCACGCCGTTCTATCACTACAAAAACCCATTTTTGGAATTACAAATAAACCAACAAATTTATCAAGTATGGTAAGTGCGATGGGATTACCAAATAATAACAAACAATTTTTAGATTTAGGAAACCGAGAGATGCTAAATATACAAGGACTAATCAATCTTGTTAATGATATTCCAGAAGGTTTCAATAATCCAGCGATAGGATTAAGTGAAAACGAATTAAGTGTTGTATATCCATCAGGAGCACCACCAGAAACTCCCTCACAAGCATCTCCTCCCAGTAATACCACATCGCCATCAGTAATAACTCCAAGTCTATCAAACGCAGAGAATATTATAAAGTTAGAACGAAAATTGGAACGATTGAGCGAACTAATATTAGTGGAAACAGAAAATGGAAACGATGTAAAATCCATGGAAAAAAAGTATAAAAAAAACAAAAGACAACTAAACCATTTACGACAAATTGATAATCAATAATTATCTGGGAAAGGTTCATATTGATTATGTAAATCGCTATTATGTCCGTATTGTAATCGTTCATTAATATAATCGTGATAGTTTTTGTATTGTTTATATTTCGTGTGAATGTCATTAGATAAATGTATCACATCAATCGTAATCTTAATGACTACCGCAATTTTGTAAAATACATCAAGGTCTAACATAATAATATATACTTATAATATATGTGTTTTATTTATTAATTCAATTTGTATTTTGTTATTATTGTTATAAATTCTATCAAAAATTAAAGTTCTTATGTTTGTTTTAAAAATTAATATGTTTGTAATTAATATAGAATGAAGGTTGTATTTCCATTTCATACTGACATCAAAAAACTTAAATTTGGAAATGCTCCTGTGGAGGAATTTATTGAAGGAGGCATACACGAAGACAAGTTGGAGGACAAACGAATATTCTATGTAGTCCAACCCAATTGTTTAAAGGAAACTGGTGATAGAAAACAGTTCAAAATCGGTATGTCTAACTCTCCAAAAGTGAGATTGACAGATTATTATAATCACTATGGAAAACACAATAGTAATAACAAGTGCTCTGGCGTAAATGTCAAGTTAATATTATCCACTAACAAAGGCGACGACAAAGACGCTGATTTAACCACACCCCATTATTCAGTTTCAAAAGTTGAGAAGAAGTTGAAGGATTACTTCAAGGAAACTGGAAAGGTGGATAGAGGAACGGAATGGTTATTAGTAGGTGCTGATACATTAAGAAACAACATACAAAAAGCACTCAAAGGTAGTATGACAGACACAATCACACATAGTTCTCACGCCACTCGGTCAAGAATGTCTTTACGACCCAAATAAATTAGATACTATTTAAAGTTAAATTATTATATAGTAATTAATATATAAGTAGCGATGGATTACGAGAAACTGAATGAGTTTGTTAATGCCCCCCTCACCAAGGAGATTAAAAATCAACTAAACGAGGAAGAACTAACATATATCAGGAAGAAGAAAAGGATTAACGGAATTAAACTTTGTAATCAAAGAAAGTATCATAATAATAATGACTTTAAATTCAAGAGGTTAATGACTTGGTTTAATAATAAGTATAAAGGTAATGAGGAGTATATGAAGATAATTGAGAATGCGGATTTAACACCAGAGATGAAATACTATCAAGTCAAAATGTTCTCGGCAAGTATGGACGCTACGATGAAGATGATGAAATTAACTGCGAAGATGAATATGAATATGAATTAACCAAATTATTTTATTTGACGGAATATGAACGATAATATTTTTTTTGAAATATTTTTTTTGAATACTATATAAAGTTATGACGATATAGTATAGTATATCAAAAAATATTTTTGACCGAAAAAGTTTTTAATTACTATTTAAAGAAATAATTATATAGTATATATATATAGAGATGACGACGACGAAAAATAATATTACAGATAATATAATGAAGGGTGGGAAGAAGCAAACTTTCCAGAACCCCAAATATCCTTACAATTTTATTAGTCTTGAAGCACTACAAAAGAGATTAAAGAACACATTAATTATTAATAAACCGAACAAGAAAAATCCGTTCTATGGAGAACTAAAAAACAAATACACAAAGCAATTAAAACCAAACGCATTCTACACAAAAGAGCAGACATTAGATTTACTTAAACAATTAAAGAACGCTGGATATACTTGGGATTGGAAGAAGATGAAAGTGGTAAAACAGGTGATTAAACAAAGAATTATAACCACATATGTAGAAGGAAAAAGGTTGGGACGAAGTGATTTATTAGTGGAATTGGTGAGAGACTATGGAATTAGAGGAAATTACAAAGTCCAGATTTTTAGAGGAAGCAACAATTTAGCAGACCATAATGAGAAAATAACACTCCAAGATGAATACCGAAGTTGGTGGGACTATGCTTTTAAAAAATATGAGATTGGTGGTTATGGTGGAGTTATGGTTTGGAATGCTGGTATGAAGGGTGATATTCGTGATTTTGATGACTTGGGAAACCGAACCTATAATGAACTTGGAAAAATTGAATTCAAGTTCTCACTAATTAAAAAGTTAGACTATAAGAAAGTCAATCAAAAGTTCCTTGATGGTGAGACCCATTGTGTATTAAACCCTATTGTTGAATGGGCGAAATATATGTATGACAAAAGTTCTTCTGGGGCAACAAAAAAGAAATATAATACATACTTAAATGCGATTTATGGGAAGAACCCAAAACGAGGAACAAAAACAATTGGATTTTTAGAGAAATTCGCCGATGGAGTGGGTGAAGACGAGTTCCAAGAGATATGCGACACTTTACTAATTGATGTTGAAGTTGAACTCCCATTCCAACAAAAGATTTATCTTGAATGTAAGGCAAAAAACAGAAAAAGAAAGACATTTAGATATGTGAATTCAAGATTAAACCATTTAACTTTAAATGAGAATAATAAAAGATTTGATGTTGTATATCATAAGGACTATGATAATTCAATTGAACTATCACCAGAAGAAATCAAAGACAAACTCAAAGAATTAAAGGAAAATGACGAGTTCTGTTATTATCAAAAAGGCAAGTATGGTGTCAATCTTATTAATACAACAGATACACTATATACCATTCCCAAGAGCGAATTTGATGAAGAGGTTGAGAGATTTGAAAGAGAAACGATGTTGAAGTATTGTAAAATTGACGCTGTCAAGTTTCCTCAATTATCAAAATTCTTACAATACGGAACACATTATCAAGGCACAATTGATTACAAACCTGAATTAGTCAAAGTCCTTCGTGGTGATATGACGAAGACTATGTTTATTAATAAAGAGGAGATTGATGATATTAGAAACAACACCAAGCATATAGACCAAGAAAAGGCATACGCTCAATCTAAGGAATGTAAGTTTTATAGTGGATTTGTCGGCAAGATTACTGATTTCAGGAAGACAAGCGACTATCAAGCAAAAGGTCTATATTATATTACTAATACCAGTCTGGATAAGTGTAAATCAAAAGTTAGAAAACACCTTGAAACCTTGGGGTGGATTGAGGACGGAAACATTTACACCGATGCTGAATTAAAATTCTTCAAACATTATGGAGTTGAATTCGTTGTTGAATATGGAGCATTTGGAACACAACTGGATTTTGAATTCACAGACAAGATGAAGTATAACAAGCAAGATGTAGGCGAAGACTTAAAACCAATCCCATTTTATAGTTTATATACAGGTAAATTAGGCAGTATGAAAAGTGATAAGCAATTCTATATGAACGGACGGAGAGAATACTTTTCTAATATGATGAAATTAGATAATGATATATGGTATTGCGACGAGGAACAAGAAGCATCCATCACCAAAAAGAAACACAAGATAATCCACGCAACGCATATCACCGCTCAAATCACAGCGTATCAACGAATTAATATGATGGAACAATTACTCAAAATGGATTATGATAAGATTATTAGAGTAGTTGTAGATGGAATATACTATCAAGACCACGAGTTCAATTTGAAGAATACTTTTAGAATGAAAGACGACAGGACATTCTCTAATGGAGCATCCAAAGCATATCTATCAAGTCTATTGGATAAAGATTATATCAAAGATAGTGGTGTATTACCTGTTGAAACTGAACCAAGAGAATTCTTTAAGAGGGAATTATTCATAGGTGCTGGTGGTAATGGAAAAACCCAATTTAACTTGACTGATAAGGGATTAGTTGATATTCTTTTTGTAAGTCCATCTTGGAAGTTGTCATCTTCAAAATACAAGGAATTCCCCAGTTTAAGTGCTAATAATGTTCTTCACAATTTAGTCAATCAACCATATTCAAAGGAAATCATTAACAAGTATAGTGTTATTATTGTAGATGAAGCGTCCATGATTACAGAATTTGAAAAGCAATTCATTATGAGGAATAGTATGAGTAAATTGATTTTTTGTGGCGATATTTCATATCAGTTAGAACCAATTATTACAGATTTAACAAGAATTCAATATATTAAAAAGTTGGAAGCGGAAATGAGAGAGTATGATATATTATTGAATGGTAATCTTTCAAATGAACCGATACAACAACCTGACAGAAGAAATTTAGTTGAGAGACAACTGAAAGTGTGTGAGTATATCACCAAGAATGTTGATGATTATATGAATGAGATGAACTCCAACGGATTTAATAATGTGGTTGAATTAACAAAGAATTACCGATATGGTGATGATAAGGTATTGAGTGAGACTATCAAGTATTTGAGACAAATGATACTAAAAAAGAAAGGATTTAGCGAAGCATTTAATCATATCAAAGATAGGTTTGAGAATGTAGGTATAGAAGACTTAAAACAACAATATATAAAAGAAGACACGATATTATGTAGCGAGCACATTTATAAAGATTACTATACTCATATGTTTAAGGATATTGAGAAGTATAGGGTCAAAAGCAATACACGAGATTATAAAAATGGTGAGATATTATATGAGAAGGAAGATGGAGTAAAAATGGAATTGACCCACGGTCTCACCTCGCACAGCATTCAAGGGATTACTTGCGAAAATGTTGTATATATTGATATTAGAAAACAAAAAAGTATCAGGATGTTGCACACCTGTATTGGACGAGCAAGGAGAAATTCCCAAATCAAATTCATTATTGATGATACGGAAATCGTTAATAAGAAATATGAGAAGTCAGTTATTTATAAGATATATAACCCTGATTGTGATGACATATATATAGGTTCTACTTGTGAATTTAAGAAACGGATTAATAGTCATAAGAAGGTCTGTAATGAATTGAACCACAAAAACTATAATGCTAAGTTGTATAAATTCATCAGGGATAATGGAGGCATAGATGCTTGGAAATTTGAGGTGTTGGAGGAGGTCTCGGTGAATAATCATCCTGAATTACATAAGATAGAACAAGATTACATAGATACTATGAGACCACAATTGAATTCAGCGAACCCTTACAGGAAAGATTAAGAATTTGAATAGAAATATACAAAAAAACACACACACACAATAAGATAATTTTATAAGTGTCCGCACACACTTTATAAAATATTTTTTTAAACATACTTTTCGGTGGATATAAAGTTATGCTTCTATATACTATTATATACAACTATGCCGAGAAAACCTATTGACTATTCAAAATCCATTATTTATAAAATCGTTTGTAATGATACTAGCATTACAGATTGTTATGTAGGAAGCACAACTGATTTGAAATCACGGAAATCTAAACATAAATATCGTTGTAATAATTCAAATGATAAAGAACACAACTCTTACAAATATCAATTTATTCGTGAGAATGGTTGTTGGAATAACTGGTCTGTTATAGTTGTCGAAGAATTAAAATGTGAAAACAAAAATCAATTGGAAACTCGTCAAAGATATTGGTTAGAAGAATTGAAAGCAACTTTAAATAAAAAAATTCCTACGAGAACAATGAAAGAATATACAAAAGAATATTATGATAAAAATAAGGAAGAAATCAACGCAAAAGATAAAGCAAAAGGATACGCAAGACCAAAACATAAATGCTCTTTATGTGATTTCATGTGTATCAAAAAGTATATGCCTTCACATATGATTACACATAATAGGAAGTAAATACATAGAAACCGACCACCTTTTTTTTTTGGTTCGTGCCATTGCTGGGGCATCTTGATTGTTGGGAAGCATCTGCGACAGGTCAAGGAGCAATACACGAGGACTGGAACTGATACGAAGAACTGGTGATGGACGCAGATTGGACTGACGAGGAACTAATGACGAACTGGTGATTGACGAAGAACTGGAACGAGGAACTGATGACGAACTGGCGATTGAGAATACGAGACACTTGACGAGGAACTTGACGAGGAACTAGAAATGACGTGAGAAACGAGCGAGGAAGTGGCGTGAGGAACTGGAACGAGCGAGGATTGCTGGAAATGGCGTGAGGAACTGGAACGAGCGAGGATTGCTGGAAATGATGCGATGAACTGGAACGAGCGAGGATTGCTGGAAATGGCGTGAGGACTGATACGTTGGAACTGGTGCGAGGACTGATACGTTGGAACTGGTGCGATGGAGAGGTTCAGGGAAGTCAAACAAAAAGTCAGATTTTTTCCTTTTTGGGTCAAAGTCAATTATGTTTCTGATTTTGTGTTTTGGGTGAGGAGGTTTGTGAAACTGGTTGTGCTATAAATAAACAATTTCCTTTTTGGGTTGATTTCTTGACTTCCTACTTACAATTGACTTTCGTTTCAAACAATTTAACACATATCCAATTGAAATACCCCTTTTGCGAGAAAATTGCAGATTGTTAATTCTGTGATATTTTCTGGAATTTTTGCTTGTTTTTTTCTCGTGTTTTTGAAGGATTATTCAATATGAACTCACTTTTTTTTAACACGATTTACCCAAAAATATTTTGAACTCACTTTTTCTTAACATTTTCAACAATTTTTACAACAAATCACTCCCGATTATTTCCACGGATTTTCTCCGATTTTACCCCTTTTCACTCATTTTTTTTTACCAATTTGACCCCTATTTTCGCCCCAAATTTAGTAATTATTCGCTGGTTTTAATATGCCCTTGAAAATGCCTATATTTAGCACATATGGTCTATAAATAATTTTTTGCAAAAGGAGACACATATTAGATGGGGGG
>Ga0208646_1000733_pt1 | contig 19046 bp, 19 predicted proteins | sample AntAceMetag02UK8_FD_184762 | JGI IMG/M metagenome (GOLD analysis project Ga0208646, IMG submission 184762) | Saline lake microbial communities from Ace Lake, Antarctica - Antarctic Ace Lake Metagenome 02UK8 (SPAdes) (version 2) | ecosystem: Environmental > Aquatic > Non-marine Saline and... | reverse complement strand
CATCCCCAAATAGTGTCTAAAATCCCTGTATTCATTGGAACTTTATAGAAATCAGCATAACCATTGTATAATTTAGCCCAATTTTCCTTATCTTTCTGTTCTAGTTTTCTAATCATAAACTTTAATAGAGCATTTTAAGTTGTTGATAAACATGATTATTTTATTTTTATACAAAGAGTTCTTGAAATTAAATTATGAAACCCTTGTTTTCTCGAAGTGAAAGCTATCATTAAAACCTATAAAAATTATTAAATCAATAATTCCAGCTAAAAACCTTTGCCAAAAACCCTGCATAAATATGTTTTTTTAGAGAGTTTTTTGTAGGAATTTTTTTTATCAATATCAGACAAAGAATTAGACCTAGCAAAGATGTAGTTAATCCCAATAATAATATTCCTATCATCTAAATTCCAATAGTAATATTTTAAGATAAATTTAATTGACAAGTAAAATCTATTAATATATTACTAACGATAATTAATGGTTATCAATAGTAATAAATATGAATGATATTATAACAGATATAAAAGCACTTCAGGAAGAAACATTATTAAATCTACAAAGCTCTAAAGCAACTAACACTGTAAGAGCATACAAATCAGATTTTAGAGATTTTGGTTTATTTTGTGCTCAGAATGGCTTCAAAGCACTGCCATCAGACCCAAAAATAGTTTCGTTATATTTAACTTATTTGTCAACAAAAGACAATAAAATGAGTACTTTGAAGAGAAGACTAGTGTCTATAGGTGTCATTCATAAATTAAAAGGGCACTATCTGGACACTAAACATCCATCAATTATAGAAAATATTATGGGAATAAAAAGAAGGAAAGGAAGTATTCAAAAAGGGAAAAAACCTATACTAATCAATAATTTAAAATTAATAATAGATGTAATAGATCAAGAAAAAAATGAAGATATTAAAAAATTAAGAGATAGATCAATAATCTTAATTGGTTTTTCAGGTGGATTTAGAAGAAATGAGATAGTAGCGTTAGACTACGAAGACCTTGATTTTGTATCAGAAGGCTTAAAGATTGATATTAAGAGGTCGAAAACAGATCAATTTGGAGAAGGATCAAAAAAAGCTCTACCCTACTTTGATAATTCTCAATATTGCCCAGTAGTTTCATTGAAGAAATGGATTAAAATATCAAAAATTAACTCTGGATCATTATTTAGAAGATTTTCAAAAGGTTCAAAACTCACAGAAAATAGACTAACGGATCAAACAGTAGCATTACTCATTAAGGCATATTTACAATTAGCAGGCATAGACAGTAAGAATTATTCTGGTCATAGCCTAAGATCAGGATTTGCTACCTCTGCAGCAGAATCTGGAGCTGAAGAACGTAGCATAATGGCTATGACTGGTCATAAATCGACAGAGATGGTGAGAAGATATATTAAAGAAGCAAATTTATTCAAAAACAATGCTTTAAATAAAATAAAATTATAAAAATTTATTTATCTTAACTAAAATTTTATCAAAATCAGGTTTGATTATAAAAAAATTATAATTTTTGTTATATGGTTTGTATTCACGAAATGCATTTATATTTATATTGGTATCAAAAATATCAATAACTTTTTTTTTAAGATAAGAAGCCATAACAGTCATTGTACCATGGGGAGATATCACGGTGTTAGATAAGTTTACTAACTTAAATAAATCACAAGTATCAATATTGTGAAGATAGTGAATATTTTTATTTGAATTTATTTTATCTATTATATTGGAAAAGTCTAAGTGAGAAAAGTTTGTTAAAAAATATTTATGATAATCAAAATTTCCATAATCAGAAGTTACTATGACTTTATTATTGTAAGAAATATTATCTAAAAGTTTAAAAAAAGATTCAATAGACCAGTCATTTTTTTTAAAAATAAAATCTTTATAGTGAATATGAATAAAATTTGAAAATAAACCAACATTTTTTTGAAATAAAGGTGAGCATTGAGGAATATTGTTTAAAACATTATTATATGAAGATATCGGTTTAGTTGAGCATAAATCAAAAATTAATGAACTTATACTATCATTAATTTTTTTATGATCTCTATCGTTAATCTTGTATTTAAAAAGTTTTTTAAGAAGAAAATTAAATGGTCTAGATTTATTTGAATTTTTAATGGTGATCGCATAAAATTTCGATTTACAAAAAAAAGGTAAATAATAATAAAAGTTCTTTGGAGATAAAATATAAATTTTTTCAAAAGAATTGATAAAAACCTTAAGAGATAATTTTAATTTATCAAGTACACTAAGATGGTAAGGTAAAAAAGATACTGTAACATTTTTTATATCAAACAAAAAATTTACCCTTTGTGATATCTTAGATAATATTATCTCAATTTTAGTGTTTGGATTGTCTTTTAAAATAGCATTAATACCATTAAGAGAATTAAATAAGTCACCTACTCGATCATTTTTTAAAATTAATATCTTATTCATCTAAAAAATACTTTATCCATATTTTAGCAATGAAATCCCAGTTATTTTCTTGACGTTTTTTTTTCATTGTTTTTTTTAAGTTTAAATAAAAATAATCATCATTAAGTAACTTTATTGTATAATCTGCAAATTCTTGCTCATTTTTAGCTATAAATCCTGTTTCATTATGAGTAACACGTTCTCTTAAAGAACCTATTCCAAATGTTACGACTGGTAAGCAAAGTTTAATTGCCTCTTCTGCTGTAAGGGTAAATATATCTGATTTATGACCTAAATATGTTAAGGCGCGATAATCATTAAGTTCATTGATCATCTCAGATCTAGTACCAATATTTCTTAGAAAAATATTATTTTGCTTAAGTTTATTAGTGTGTTCAATTAAATTAGGTGTAATGAATAGCTTAAATTCATTGTTAACAGGATAAATTTTTTCAATCCAAATTTTAATTAAATGATCTAAATTTCTATTCGATCTTATGTTATAGATAACTTTTTTTTCTGGTAAATGATTAATGTCAAAGTCAGTTTCAAGAAATTTAGGATCAACAGTAATTGGAATTGTTTTTTTGCCATAAAAAGAAGTAAAAAAAGATCTTTTTTGGAATTGATAATCGCAAAGCGTTATAACAACAGGTTTAAATTTTAAAAAAGCAATTAATTGTTTTTTTCTAATAAATTTTTCTATTGGTTGATTGCTATTAGAAAAAACTGCCTTCTTAATTGATGAAACATGGTAAAATAAATTTGCATCTGATATTGCAATTGCCAAATCATATATAACTTTTTTATCAATCTTTTTTTTGTTGAAATAAGTTACTCCATTAACTTTTTTTTTACTGTTAATACAATTACAATAATCGACATGAATACCCATTTTGATAAATTGTTCTGATAAAAGAATTAAAGACGCCTCTGTACCACGTAAAATTTTACCATTTATATCATCTCCGGAATAAGATAATTCAGAATTATCTAAGATTATAATTTTCATATCTTATTAGTTTATAAATATTTCAATTTTTATCAATTTTATCTTGTGTCGATAAAAATTATTTTAAGTAATTGATGAATCTATCAATTTGATTAATCTTCTTAACACCTTTATCTAGACATTTTTGAAACACCTGGTCTACATTTAGTTCATGAAAACCACCCTCTACAAAAATAGTGTCACCATTCAAATTTATAGGATTAAATGCATAATAATTTTCATTATGATCTTGAGCCCAATTAGTTAATAGAACTAATGTGGGATGTGAGTAAGCAGATAAGGTCCACATTGAACCAGAGTCTGTACCTAATGACATTTTTGTACCTAAAGAAATCTTAATTTGTGAAAAAAAATCCTGATGAGTGAAGTTATGATAATAATTAGCATTACTTGATAGAATGGGTTCATTTATGTATCCAAAATGATAAACATGAATTTTATTTTGAGCAAATTTATCAACTAATGCGGACCACCATTTTGGATCGGGGTTTCTATTTTTACTTCTTCCATAACCTGCAAAAGGCCAAATTGAGATAGAATTTGACAAAGTAAAATTTGATTTATTTATTTTTTTTTTATAGGTGTAGGCACCTTTTTTTTGTTCCATGTCAAAACCTTCATCAAACCATTTATTCAAAAAAGGATATTTCTCTTTTTCACTTAAATAGTCATCTAGACTATCTATACCTGACACGAGTGCATTTTGTTCAATGCAAGATCTAGTATTATACCAAGTATTTTTTTCTGGGTGTTCTCGGTCTAAAATTTTTTTGTTAACATGATCAATATTGGTTGTGACAATATCACATTTAGAGGCTAAATTATAATCTTGCTCATTAAAAGAACTCCATTCACCTGAAATATAAATTTTATCAATTAAAGGATGATTAAAAAAAAGTGGAGCACAGTAGGAAATTTTCTTATGTATTACAAAAGTAACATAAATATCTTTATATTTAGATTTGTAATAATTAAGTTGAGGTAAACTCATTATAAGATCACCTATTAAGCTAAAAGCTGTGCCCCAAATTTTAATCATTAGCTATACAGATAGTTTTAAAATTGATTAAGGATATATTTTTTATATATTGCATTAAAAAATATTCATTTATCTAATTAATTCTAATAACTGAGATTTTTTTCATTTTTTACTATAAAACCTTTATTCTTGATAATTGTATTGTCACTAACAAGTTTATCAATTTTCTTTTTGATTAACAAATTAGGTTTAATCTTCATTTTTACAGACATCATCTTTATTATACTAGACAGCTTATATGACTTGCCTGAACCTACATTAAAAATCCCATTTAGTTTTTTATATAAAGCAAAATTTATAAATCTAGAAACTTCATTAACATGAATAAAGTCTCGATAAGAATTATTTATTATAATTTTTTTTTTATTTCTAATTTTTTCTTTTATGTCTGAAAAAAAATAACCTCTAGGTTGGTCTTTTCCATAAACATTAAAGATTCTCATAATCAAATAATCATCTAAATATTTTTTAATATAGTTCTCACTTTTTAATTTAAATCTTCCATAATTATTATTAGGATTGGTATTAAATTTTTCACTAATTTTTTTATTTGAATGAGAATAAACATGTGAAGAAGACATAAAAATAAGTTTAATCTTTTTTAATTTAATAAAGTTAACTAATTTTTGATTAGCAATAAAATTTGTATAATGGCATCTTGTAGGATTAATTTTACAACTAGATCTAGATAAACCAGCAAATCTTATATAAATATCAATTTTTTTTTTTAAAATGAAATTTTTTAATTCATTAGTGTTGTTAATATCTGATTTAAATTTAATGACCTTATATTTCTTTTTATATTTATCATAAAAATTTTTTGCAAGATAACTATTAAAACCATCTAAACAAATTATTTTCATTTACAGGGATTCATAAAGTGCTTTTTTAATAAATTGAACTGTCTTCATGCTTGTTTTTGTATTATGCAAGCCTATAAAAAAAGAATTTCTATCAATGAAATCTGCGTTTTTTAAATCATTATTAATCTTTAATTTATATAACTTGATAGCTGGTTGTTTTGCAAAATTTCCACTAATTAACGGTCTTGTATCTATACCAAGTTTATTTAATTTATTTGTTACTTTTTTTTTATAATTTTTTTTAGTTGATTTTAAAATAATTGGAATACCGAACCACACGATACTATTATTAGAGTCACCTTCTATTATGTCGAATTTATCTAAAAAATTTTTATCTTCCAATAAGGCATTCCTTATTAACTTAAAGTTTTCCTGTCTAATTTTTATAATATTTTTTAGCTTTTTTATTTGACTATTCCCTATTGAGGCTGAAATATCAGTTGGTCTAAGATTAAAACCAGAGTTAATAAATGACCAGCTATATGATTTTTTATTAGATATAGCTCTATGCCATCCATGTGATCTAAGAGTTCTAATTACATCGGCATCTTTGCTTGATTTTGCACAAATCATACCACCCTCACCCGATGTTATATGGTGAGAATAGAAGAATGAATATGATGAAAAGTCTCCAAATGTTCCCAATTGTTTCCCTTTATATTTTGAGCCAAGAGCCTCACAAGTATCTTCAATTAAGATAATATTTTTTTTTTTACAAATCCTAACAATTTTTTCCATATCAGCGCAGTTACCCATTGCATGAACAAGCATAAGTGCCTTCGTTTTCTTTGTTATTTTCTTTTCAAAGTCATCTAGATCTAAATTTAAAGTTTTAGGATCTATATCAACAAACTTTACTTTTAGGCCAGATTGGATAATTGGCCACAATGATGTTGACCAACATATAGCGGGTATTAAAACTTCATCATCTTTTTTTAATTTATTTACTTTTGGATTAATCAAACATTGAAAGATTAATAGATTAGCTGAAGAACCTGAGTTAACCATTATAGAAGATCTATTTGATATTTTTTTTGAAAAAGTGTTTTCAAATTTTACAGTTTCACGACCCATTGTAATCCACTTTGATTTTAAGACTTTAACTCCAGATTCAATATCGTCATTACCAAGAACAGTATTGGTGAGAGGGTATCGGATAGAATTATTTCTCATTTTTTATCATATCATCAACTAATGCGTTAAAAGAGTATTTTGGCTTCCATTTAAGCAATCTTTTAGCTTTTGAGTAATCTCCAATTAAATCGTCAACTTCTGTTTCTCTGAAATATTTTTTATTAACCGTTATAATAATTTTATTATTTGTCTTATCTATACCTACTTCTTTGAGACCCTTATTTTTCCAAATCAACTTAATACCTATTTTTTTTGCACTTATATTAATAAAATCCTTCACCGAATGGGATGTTTTAGTAGCAATAACATAATCATCTGGTTTTTTTCGTTGTAAAATTCGCCACATAGACTCAACATAGTCTTTTGCATGACCCCAATCTCTTCTTGAATAAAGGTTACCTAAAACTAGAATTTTTTGTTTTCCATTTTTTATTCTAGTTAAACCTTGAATAATTTTTTTAGTAACAAAGTTAACTCCCCTCCTTGGTGACTCATGGTTGAAAAGTATGCCATTACATGCATGTAGGTTGTATGCTTCTCTGTAGTGAATAACACTATAATATGCAAAAACCTTAGATATTGCATAAACTGACCTGGGCTGAAATAAGGTTTTTTCATTTTGAGGTGGTTTTGACTTACCAAACATTTCAGAGCTAGAAGCTTGATAAAATTTAATTTTTTTTTTTTTATAATGTCTGATAATTTCAAGTAATCTTAGCGGCCCCATAGCATTAACATCAGAAGTATATTCTGGTATTTGAAATGAAATTTTAACATGACTTTGAGCAGCTAAATTATATATTTCATCTGGATTTATTTCGTTTATTATTCTGTTTAAAGATCCTGAATCAGACAAATCACCATGATGCATAATTAATTTTTTATTATCAAAATTTATACTATCGAAAATATGATCAATTCTGGTAGTATTAGGAGTTGATGTCCTTCTTTTAATGCCATGAACCTGATATTTTTTTTTTATCAAAAATTCAGCAAGATAAGATCCATCTTGACCTGTAATTCCTAATATTAGAGCTATTTTTTTCATTTAGTTTTAGTGTGTATTAATAAAATTTTCTATATAATCATTTATAGTATTTTTTACTTTAAATCCTAATATTTTTTTTGCATTATTATTTAACACAATTGAGTCTTTTCTATCGCCTGGTCTTCTTGGGATATATTTATATTTAGTATTAAACATTTTTGCAATTTGTAAAATTGAAAACTTTTTTCCAGAAGAAAGCATGTATTCTTTATTTTTGTTCTTAATCACCGCTTTATAACAACCTTCAATAATGTCATCTATATGTGTATAATCTCTCAATTGAGTCCCTGGTTTAACAATAGTAAGAGGTTTTTTATTTTTATATTGTTCCTCAAAAATACCTATTAATGCAGACATTTTTCCAGTTTTAATTTGACCAGGTCCATAAACATTATAAAAATATAATATTTCATATCTTAAACCAAACCAGTCACCATAATTTTTTATTAATTCAATATTTTTAGTTTTAGTCCAGGCATAAGGTGAAGAATTTTGATCTTTACCATCATTACCCAAGTTACTTGATGTTGCAGAATAAATAATCTTAATATTGTTATCTTTTGCAAAATTGATAACTTCAAAAGAATTGTAAATATTACTGTTCACACAATCCTTTGTATGTAAAAAACTCTGATAAATTCTGGAAAACTCTCCAAAATGATAGATAATTTTAATTTTGTTTTTATAGTTTCTAAGTATTCTTGAAATATCTATATTTTGACCATTTATATATTTTACATTTTTATTAATGACATGATTTTTTATACTTCCTGTTCTATAATTATCAATACTTATGATGTTAAACTTGGTTCTCTTTAATAAAAATCTTATTAAATTTGACCCAATAAAACCTGCACCACCAGTAACAATTATTATTTTTTTCATATTAATGTTCAATATTAATTATTATTATCCCAATAATATTTCTTATTAATATCATAAGTTTTGTTAATTATAAATTCTGCAACTAAAGTTGAATTAAAATGTTTTAAATATTTTAATCTACCATTTTTTGCAATTAATTTTCTTTCTTTGTCATTTTTTTTATATTTGTAAATTTTTTCTATTAAATCATCATAATTATTGTAAGTAACTATCTCCTTATTTGTGAAAAAATCTGAATAACATGTTTTTTCATCAATAAAAGTTAGTAAACCATTACCCATTAGTTGAGCTAATCTATCACTGCTATAGTATTTTATTGGTTTACCACGGCTTAAATTTAAACCCATTTTGGAATTAGATAATGCATTAATAAAATCATCTCCCCATACAGGTTGTTTATCGCCATAACCATAAAAATCAAATTTGATTTTTTTATTTTTATAAAATAATCTATTCAATAATATTTCGCGATCGTCTATCTTTCCTTTTTTTAAAGTTCCCCTATGAACACCATGGCTCATGGCAAAAAATAAATCATTAATCGGATTTTCTTCATAATTTTTTAATATTTCAAATGATTCATCTGCTGGATTTGGTATAAAATGTGAATTATTTACATTAAAATCTATTGATTTAGGATCTGTTGTTATAAAACTTGCATCAATAAATTCTTCACATTTTAAAAACCTATTTTTATTATTTGCATAATCTGGCCCAAACTTGGTAATTGGGTCTAAAAACCACTGACAAATTTTTAGATTCTTATTCTTATTTTTTAAATAATCTAATGTTTCCTTTTTAACATTATCTGCATGACCCATTATAATTGTATCTGGATTGAAGTTTCTACATGATTCTATTATCTTATAATTAAGAATGTTTTTACCACTTGGGTCCACTAAACTTTTATAATTAGAAATAATATCTCTATCACTAATGGAAAAAATGTTATGACCTAATTTGATAAGTCCATTATAAATTCTTTTACCAGTATTATAATGAAGTCTACCATTAAACCTTTCATTAAAATTTGTTATATAAAGAATTTTTAATTTTTTATTTTTATTAAAATTAATATTAATTTTTTTTGTAATTAATGAGGATCTTAAAGTATCAATCAAACTTGATGAATATTTATTGGTGTATATAAAATTTTTATGAGCTCTTTTCTGTAATTTTTTACGATATTGTTTATTATCAATTAAAAATTTTATTTTTTTATAAAGAATATCTTCAGTAACATTCTCAATAACTAAGGCATCTTTTGTCGTTTCCCTTAAGCCACCTGAATTCGATATGATTAGGGCAGACCCTCTACTGGCTGCTTCTAAACTAGATCTGCCAAATGGTTCATCCCATTTTGATGGAACTACTGATATACTAACTTCTTTAAGTTTGTTTAAGATAAAAGAATTATTTTTATAACCTAAATTTTGTAGGTTTTTATGTTTGAAAATTAATTTTTCTCTTGGCTCATCACCTATTACTATAGACTTCCAGTCAGGATATTTATCTAAAATTTTTAATATAGATTTGCCAAATACATCATAACCTTTAGATGTATTTAATTTTCCAATGAATGAAATTAAATTTTTTTTCTTATCAAAATCGACATTAGTTTTTGAGGTAGATTGTGGAATAACAATAATTTTTTTATAATCTATATAATTAGGTAAATGTTCTAAAAATCTCATTTTAGACCAATTACTGTTGAATATTATACTTTCAGTTTTGTTCAAAAGATTAATTCTTTCATTAATAGTACGTGAACCCAGCATACTTTGAGGATCATTATGAAAATAAAGAATTTTTTTTGACACACAATTTTTATCTAAAAAATCAACATAATTTGGCCTATTGTGAATTTCTAAAATATCAATTTTTATGTTTTTTATTTTAACTAAAAATTTATTTAGATATTGAATGCTAGTACTATTTAAAAAATTTTTTGTTATATGAAGATTTATATAATTGTTTAATCTATCTTTGGATGATGTGTATCCATAAATTTTAATATTTTTTCTATAATTGCTAAGTTTATTTGTATCATTAACAAAAATTGATACTGCGCCAGCATTTGTTTTTGTGAAATTTTCCTTATAGGGCAGAAGTATTGCAATATTCATTTTATTTTATTTTATTCAAGTAGTCAGATTTAATTTTAGCTCTTAATTTTAAGTTATGTTTAATTTTATATTCATTTTGCATTGCAATTGATTTATTTCGATATCTTTTTTTATATATTATATTCCATATTCTACCTTTAGTAAATTTAGCTCCCTTTGAGGTATTATGTAGTTTTAATCTATTGGTAATATTTTTTGTATACCCAACGTATGTCGGATTAGATTTTTTATTATAGTTTATTAATATATATACGTAGTAAATCATTAATGGCGGTCCCTGGGGGAATCGAACCCCCCTTTGCAGGATGAAAACCAGCTGTCCTAACCGATAGACGAAGGGACCATGTTGTGATCTTTTATTTTAAAAGTCATTATTTATCAAGCGCAATTAAACTACAAGATAAGGTCTCTAATAGTTAATTGAAGTGTTTTTTTGTTATTCCATATATTTTCATTGATTTGACCTATTACATTAATGTTATTTTTATAGTTTATTAAATGTTCACCGATCTTAGTATTACAAGAATTAAATGATATGGATTTAATGGAAAATCCGGTTTTTGATTTCAATATTGAAGAAATATGTTTGTTATTTAACACTATAGGCTTAATTATTCTCAAATCTCTTAACATGAAGGTCGGTACTGAGTTTCCTGTACCGAAGGGTTCTAGTTTTTTTATATCTTCATAAAAATCTTGATTAAATGCTAATGGTGAAACTTCTGATTCATATGTAAATATATTATTATTTACAGTATTAGATTTTAAAAAATCCTTTAGTATATAATTTTCAAAATCTTTGAGGTTTGCTTTATTTAGCGTAAATCCTGCAGCCATATTATGACCACCACCTTTTAAAATTATACCATGATCTAGTGAATTTTTAATTACACGACCAATATTATAGTTATAAACTGATCTTGCAGATCCTTTTAATAATTCATTAGACGCAGTAATAACAATGGAGGGTTTATTAAAATAATCTTTTAATCTTGCCGCAATAATTCCAATTAAACCTTCGTTTATATTTGGATTATAATAAATAATTACTTCTTTATTTTCTTCTTCAACTTTTTGAAAATCAATTTCATTTAATACTAAGGTTTCAATTTCTTTTCTTTTATTATTCAATTTAATTAAATAAGTAGACCTATCTTTGATAACTTGATCATTATTAGAAGATAATAATTCTGTTGCATATTGAGACTTACCCAGTCTGCCACCAGCATTCAATATAGGGCCAATTAAATAACCTAAATCATTAATATTAATTTTATTTTTTTTTTCATTTAATTCAAACAAAGTGTTCAGAGGTAAATTTTTTGTTATATCAAAATTTTTAAGGGCATTTAGTGCAATTAATCTGTTAAGCTTTCTTAAGGGCATTACATCACAGACTGTAGCTAACAAAACATATATCAAATAATCAGAGATGTTTATTTCACTTTTAATTTCTTTGATTAATAAATCTAAAAAAAAATATGTGAGTGTTGTAGCACACAAATAATCGTATTCTCTATAACCGTTATCTTTTTTAGGATTTATGATTGAGTTTGCATTTGGAAAGGGTTTGCTAATTTCGTGATGATCTATTATTAAAGATTTTATTTCATTTTCATTTAAAAAATCTATAGCTTCATTGGAGGTAGAGCCACAATCAACCATTATAATCAATCTAGGCTTTTCTAGGATCAGTTTTTGGAATAATTTTTTGGTGGCACCGTAACCATCTTTTTCTCTGTCAGGTATATAATAAAAAAAAGAATGTTTTATATTTTCTAAAAATTTAACAAATAATGATGTAGCAGCAGACCCATCCACATCATAGTCACCTAAAACACATATTTTTTCATTGTTATTAATGCAATTAACAAGAAGTTTAATAGATTGATTGAAATCTTCATTGTTTAAAAAAACGTTGTTTAAATTTAAATCTGTATTGATTGTTGCAATTTCATCATCTTTAAATTTTCTTGAAATAATTAGTCTAGATAAAATGTCACTAAAATTAAAATCTTGTTTTAACTTATCAACTAAGTTTTGATTAATTTTTTTTTGTTCCCACTTCTTACCTGTGACAGAAATCATTATACAATAAGATTTGTTCTTTTTATGATTTCTTTAAATTTTAAGTTTTTATGAGTAACTAGGGTTTCAGTAATATATTCATTATTGTTTATTACCACTCCATTTAACATCTCACTTGAGGTAATCCCTGTTGAACAAAATATAGAGTCCCCTCTTATAATTTCATTTAATTCATATTTCTTATTTAAATCACTTATTCCCATTTTGTTTGCCTCTTTGATATCTTTGTCGTTATCAAAAATAAATCTACATTGAAAGTGGCAGTCAAATGCATCAAGAGCTGATGCTGCCAAAACTCCTTCTGGGCCACCTCCTATACCTAAAAATATATCGACATTATATTTTGGATTTGTCACATACAAAGCACCAAGAACATCACCATCAGTAATTAATTTAATATTAATGTTTAAATCTTTAAGCTCATCAATTATTTTTTTATGTCTTGGTCTATCCATGACACATGCTGTGAGTGATGAGATATCCTTGTTTAGGAAATCTGCAAGATTTGTAAAATTTTTCTTCAATGGAAAATCTAGATCAACCAATCCTTTTTCAATTGGTCCAGTTGCAATTTTATCCATATAAGTTTCTGGTGCATTAAAAAGATTTCCTTTTTCAGCAATAGCAATAACAGATGTTGCGCCAGGTAAATTGTTTGCAGCAAAATTTGTTCCCTCTAATGGATCAACAGCAATATCAAAATAGGGTCCATTTTTATTTCCAAGTTTTTCACCTGTATAAAGCATGGGTGCCTCATCAAGTGAACCTTCACCTATAACGACTTCGCCATTCATGTTTATTTTATTCAATTCAGAACGCATTGCGTCAACAGCTGCTTGATCTGCAGCGATCTTGTCTTTTTTTCCAACCAAATATGATGATGCTAGAGCAGCTTTTTCTGAAACTTTTAAAATCTGATCAACATATTTTTTATCAATAGACATTAATCTTTTTGAGCAACTATTTCTGTAGAATTTATTACGCTCTCAAATTCTCTTAGACGTTTATAAACACTTGCCAACTCTATAATGGTAGGCCAAGCTTTTAATAGGTATTGCATAGAACCTTCAACCCTTCCAAAGGCTCTTATAATTTGTTGCATAACACCTAATGTTACAACACCTGCTACAATAGCTGGAGCTAAAAAAACATAAGCTGATAATACATTTGCTTGCAAGTAAGCCATACGACCAATATTAAAATATAAATACCTTGTGTAACTTAAAAAATGAATTGAACGAACGTCATTAAATAATTCATTTATTGTTTTAGGTCTAATGTTACCATCATCTTCAGCAACTACTAATATCTTTCTGTATGCAGCCTCTTTTTTTTGTAGATCATATTCCACTCCAACTAAACGCAATATCCAACCTAATCCTATCAAGAATGCTGTACCACCCAATGTCCAAAGTAATGCACCAGTTATCAATCCATATTGCCAATCTCCAAAAAAGAAGATTGGTATACCGATTGATAGACCTAATAAGATTGGAGTAAATTGTATTAATACCATGACCGATTCAATAAAACTTGTACCTAGAGATTCCATAATACGGGTAAACTTAATTGTATCTTCTTGAACTCTTTGTGAAGCACCTTCTATTTTACGAGCTCTATCATAAACAGAATGATACCATTCTACCATCGCGGTTCTCCATCTAAACAAGAAGTGTGCTGTAAAAAAACTAATTACAACGTAAAGAGCTATATATATTCCAGCTAGTGTAATAAATGATGCTAAATTTACCCAGTATTCTTCAATTGTAATAGCGTTGGGTTTAGCAAGTGCTTTTTGAATCATATCGTAGAACACACCAAACCATTCATTTATTTTTACATCAATTTTTACCTGAACCCACAATGATAATAAAATTACAAATGAACCTAACCAAGACCATAACTGCCATTTTTTTTTTGTAAAAAATTTAAACATTATTTCAGAAAATTATCTGCATACGATTTTTTAACAGTTTTTCTTTTTTGAGGTTCGATTATTTCAAAATCAATTTTATTTTTTTTTGCATATTCTATTGCTAACTCTTTAGAAGAAAATTCCAAATTTAATTCTGAAAGAGTATTTGAGTTTGTCTCCCAACCCATTAAAGGATTTATACCAGTATCCTCTGTTTCAAATTCAATTAACCATTTGTCTGATTTACCTAAACCAGACTGCATTGAATTTTTTGTAGGAATATAAATTTTTGCTTTTTTCATAAATTGGTCGGGGCGGCAGGATTTGAACCTGCGACCCTCTGGTCCCAAACCAGATGCGCTACCAGGCTGCGCTACGCCCCGATTGAGGGTACTAATACATTAGTTATTGATAATTTCAAAGAATAAAGAACATCAAAAATAAGGCTTTTTTATAAGAATCAGATATACATCAAATATGATCATCACTTGTAATAGTTGTAATAAAAAATTTGATATAGACTCATATTTGATTCCAGATAAGGGTCGTTCGTTGCAGTGTGCTAGCTGTGATCATAAATGGTTTTTTAAAAAAGAAGTTCTTGAAAACACGTTAAACCCAATTGATGAAGGTATTACTATTGATAGTGTTAATATTTTTGAACAAAATAACTCATCGATCAACAAAGAAGAAAGCGTATCCGAGGCACCTAAAGATGAAATTGAAGTAGACTTAGAAGAAGAGATTAAGGAAAAAAATGAGATCAATGTAAATGAAATCACTCAAGTAAATACTAAATCTAAAAAACCAAAGAACTTTAAAATATTAAATATTATTATTGTAGCAATTATTTCATTTATAGCTTTTATGGTTATTGTAGATACGTTTAAATATCCTATCGGAAAAATTATCCCAAATATTGAATTTATACTTTATAATCTTTACGAAAGTATTAAAGATATCTCATTATTTATTAGAGATTTAATATAAAATTATGATTAAGAATCTTTCAAAGCCTTTTAAATGGTTTTTTCAGTTAGAAGCAGCAAGCGGTCTTGTGTTATTAATTGCTGCAATTATTGCCCTTGTAATAAGTAATTCTAGTTTTAGTAATCTATATTTTGATACATTAAACCAATACCTGTTTGTTGGTATTAATGATTTTGGTTTAAAACTTTCCGTACATCACTGGATTAATGATTTATTGATGGCAATTTTCTTTTTCTTCGTAACACTAGAAATTAAAAGAGAATTTATTCAAGGTGAACTTTCTAATTTAAAAAAAGCGTTACTTCCGATTATAGGAGCTGTTGGAGGAATGGTCGTCCCTGCTCTAGTCTATGTTTTTATAAACTTTGGTAATACGGAAACATTGAATGGTTGGGCAATTCCATCTGCTACTGACATAGCATTTTCACTTGGAATTTTATCCTTACTTGGTTCAAGGGTTCCAATTTCTTTAAAAATTTTTTTAACGGCTCTTGCTATTATTGATGACCTTGGTGCGATATTGATTATCGCTTTTTTCTATTCTGGTGACTTAAGCATAAGTTATTTAAGTTTAATTTTGATCTCATATATTTTATTACTTACTTTAAATAAATTTGGTGTTAAAAAGTTTATTCCCTATTTAATAATTGGTGCCTTCATGTGGTTCTTCACATACAAGTCTGGAATTCATGCAACAATAGCAGGTGTTCTTTTAGCTACGACCATACCTCATAGAATTAAAGACAAAGATTTCTCTTTATTAATTAAACTTGAGCATGCAATCAGTCCTTATGTTGCTTTTATGATAATGCCTATATTCGCATTTGCTAATGCAGGTGTATCTTTAAAAGGATTATCATTATCATCTTTATTAGAACCTGTTCCATTAGGTATTCTTTTAGGGTTGTTTGTGGGTAAACAAGTTGGAGTTATGCTTATTTCTTTCTTTGCAGTTAAATTTGGTGTGGCACAAATGCCAGATAAGTCTAACTGGTTAAGTCTATACGGAGTTTCAATATTAACAGGTGTTGGTTTTACAATGAGTTTGTTTGTTGGAAACTTAGCCTTTGCTGAAAATATTCAGTATATCGATGGTGTAAAAATTGGTGTTCTTGCAGGATCTTTACTATCAACACTATTTGGATATTTTATATTATTGTATGCTTGTAAAAAGTAAGTCATGTTTTATAAAAATAGTTTATTAATCCTAATAATTATATCTATGTTCACATTTTTTGAAAAAGTCGATGCTAAATACGAAAAGCTATTTTTTGATCACTCAATAGAAAATATTAATAATGAAATTATTGATTTAAATCAATACAAAGGAAAAACTATACTTTTAGTAAATGTTGCTAGTAAATGTGGCTTTACTAAACAATATACAGGCCTTCAAGACCTTTATGAGAAGTATAAAGACAGAGGTTTCTATGTAATTGGTGTTCCGTCAAATCAGTTTGGAGGACAAGAACCAGGGTCTAATTCCGAAATTAAGGATTTTTGTGAAACTAATTTTAATATTACATTTCCAATAACTGACAAAACAGATGTTAAAGGTGATGATGCCCATGACTTATATAAATGGGCAAAAAAAAATTATGGTAACTCGACTGTTCCTAAGTGGAATTTTCATAAAATTTTGATTAATAAAGAAGGAAAAATACAGGACACGTTTAATTCTTTTATTACACCAATGTCAGATAAAATAACAAAACAAATAGATTTAATTCTTTAAACTAACAGTCATACCGTCAAAACCAGGAATAATATTTTTAGGTAATCTTTTCTTAAGTTTTGCATAATCTAAATCACTGTGCATATTTGTTAATATAGTTTTTCTAGGTGTTAAGATTTTAACTAATTCCAAAACTTGATCTAAGTTGAAATGTGCTGAATGATTACGGTACCATAGACAATCAATAATAAAGTATTCTAAATTTTTTAATTTTTTATAATCTTTTTTAAAGAATAAACTAATATCACTAGCATAGGCTAATTTATTATTAATTAGATAACATATACTTTTAATCTTACCGTGCTGAACAGGTATTGATTCAATTTTAATTTTTTTCTTTTTATTTGTAAATTGATGTTCTTTTTTAAGACTATTAATATTTAAAGTAGATGGATAACCATAAGATGCTTTAAAACAATATTTAAAAGTAGAAAATAAATATTTCTTAGTATTAGAATCCGCATAGACTGGAATTTGTTTCTTGTTTATTAAAAAAAATGGGCGAAGGTCATTAATACCGTGTGTTTGATCTGCATGAGGGTGTGTATAAAAAACTTTACTAATAGATTTAATTTTATTTTTTAGAAGTTGTGACCTCAAATCTGGTGATGTATCTATTAAGATATTTTGGTCATTAAATTTGATTAAAGCAGAACACCTTGTTCTAAAATTCTTTTTATTTTTTAAATCACAATCTCCCGAATATCCATCTGCTCTAGGTACACCCATTGAACTACCACTTCCCAAAATGACAAATTTAAGAGACATTATAGGTTAAAAAGCTTATTAAAATTTTTAGTAGTTAAATCAGACATTTCTTGATCAGTCTTTTCTTTTAAAACGGATAATTTTTCTAGAGTATATTTGATAAAACTTGGTTCATTTTTTTTCCCTCTCATCGGTATGGGAGCTAAAAATGGGCTATCAGTTTCAACAAGCAGTTTATCTAAGGGAATATTTTTAAATGTTTCCTGAAGGTCTAAACTGTTTTTAAAAGTAATTATTCCGCTTGCCGAAAAAAATGCATCTAATTTAAGTAATTGATTTGCAAAATTTAATGAACCAGTAAAACAATGCATTAAAATTTTAAGCTTTTCTGATTTATATGATTTTAAAATTTCATATGTTTCATCCTCAGCATTTCTAGAGTGTATGATAATAGGCATATTAAGGTCCATAGAAGCCTCTATATGAGCTTTAAAGCTATCGATTTGTCTTTCTTTGTTACTATGATTATAAAAAAAATCTAAGCCTGTTTCACCTATACCAATAATTTGTTCATTTTGATTTATTTGATTTATTATATAATTTTTGTCAATTAAATGACTTTCCTCGGTCTCATGGGGATGAATTCCAAAAGTTCCATAAATCATGGGGTCAATTTTAATAATATTTTTGATCCTATCAAAACTTTCTACCGTAGTGCATATTGTTAATAGTTTCGAAATACCAACTTCTTTAGATCTTTTAATAACATCACTTAAATTCCCAAGTAAAGGTTCATGATCTAAATGACAATGAGAATCAATCATTTTTCTTTTCAATTTTTTTAAATAAAATATCTATTTTGTTAATAGGTTTTCCAGATACAAGATAGTCATGTTTTGCAATAGATTCAAAAATAATTGCATCTATATTTAAATTAAAAATCTTTAAGGCTTTTTCTATTGAACTTGGGATTATTGGATAAAGCATGAATGATATTTTTCTGATCATTTCTAATGATGTGTAGACAATTGTATTCAATCTATCTTTATCATCTTTTTTTTTCCAAGGT
>Ga0208646_1000730_pt1 | contig 19093 bp, 20 predicted proteins | sample AntAceMetag02UK8_FD_184762 | JGI IMG/M metagenome (GOLD analysis project Ga0208646, IMG submission 184762) | Saline lake microbial communities from Ace Lake, Antarctica - Antarctic Ace Lake Metagenome 02UK8 (SPAdes) (version 2) | ecosystem: Environmental > Aquatic > Non-marine Saline and... | reverse complement strand
AAGGATATTGAGACCAAACTGAACCAAAGACCTAGGAAAAGATATAACTTTCAATCACCTGAACAGGTATTCGCACATAAAATAAATCAAACACCAGTTTTGCACTTATAACTTGAATCCTGCCAGGTAAAAATTTTTTAAAAGTCAAAAATCAAGTTATTTTTGGCAGCATTAATATATATACATATGGAACTGACCGTAAACGATCGAATAAATTCATTGATTGAAAATGTAGGATCAAACCCAAATGCTTTTGCCGAAAAGATAGGCGTGAACGCAACCGTGATTTACAACATTATTAAAGGAAGAAAGAGCAAGCCGAGCTTTGAAGTATTGCAGAAGATATTTTCTTCCTATTATGCGCTAAATGTGCTGTGGTTGATAAAAGGCGAAGGAGAAATATGGGTGGAGGAAATGCATACCGAAGAGTCACTAATAGAACGCAAAGTTACATTAGACCTGCAAGTGACAGAATTGTTAGCCTCGGTTGAAGCGAATTTGCAAGATGATTATATATTTCCTCAACTCGAAGAATTAATCAATTCCTTAACGAAAGAGAATAACGATCAGAAAAGAAAGATTAAAGAATTATACGACAAGCAAAATCAAATCCTTGATGTTTTTAGAAAAAGATTGAATTTAGACATTTGATTCAATTTCTATCTTTTTAAGGTCATTTATAATAGCTACTTTCTTTCTTAAATTAAAGAAATAGACACTCCCTGCGGCCACCGCCATTAATGTAAGACCAAGTATAAATCTAAATAAACTATCTGCGCTCGCACTAATGTTAGGTAACTCATGTTTTTTTCGATTAGCAACAAGCTCTTTCATTTTGATTTTCATCAATGCTAGATTAGTTCGTTGGTTTGATTTTTTGAATTCTTCTTTATTATTGAAATATCCCACCATGAGCTGCTGATACTTCTCTTGATAGATAGCTATCCTCTCTTCGTCTCCTATTTCACTAAGTACTTTGATGAACTTAGGTATTACTTCAAATTTGAAGTTGTTTCGCACATCATACGTTTCAGAATGTTCTATCAACTTTTCATAATAAAAAACGGCCTGTTCATAATCTTTCAAGGAATAATATGAGCTAGCGATTATGGTATAGTTTAAATACTCATGCGCACGGTCTTTTAATTGTTCACTTATAACCAATGCCTTTATGGCTGTTTCAATAGCTTTCTCGTATTGTCCTTTTTCATAATAAATATCAGAAGTTTGGCGTAAGGAAATAGACTTAGTTTTGACATTAACCGAGGTGTCTTGCATTAAATCATTAAATCTAACCATGGCCAGTTCAGTATTACCTAAATGTTGATGGCTAATTGCTTGAAAGTATTTGATCTCATCTTTAAGATTCGAATTGTTAATTACAAACGTGGAAAGCATATAATTTGCCAACTTCAAACAGCTCAAAAAGTCTTCCTCAATGGCATAAATGGATAATTCAGGTCTAAGATATTTTAGCATCAGCGTCGTATCCTTAAATTCCTTAGATGCCAATAAAAAAGCTTCGCGATTTAAAGAATGAGCCAAACCATGTTCGTTATGATCACCGACGATGTAGCTAAGATTTTTATACGCACTAAGAAGTATTTTTTTTGATTCGGGATTCTTTAGTTCTAGTTGCTTTGATATGATATTAAAATATAAATCTGCTGCTTGAAGTGGGTTAGACATCTTGTTTTCTAGGTAAGCAAGTAGAGATAGTGATTTTACTTGGTAAAACTCGTTATCTACCTCATTAGCATGAGCTAGTGATTCCAGCCCTAATTTCTTAGATAGTCGATAATCTATTCGCATCACGGATTTTGCTTGCTCATAAAGACTATCAGCTAAATAGTCTGATGCGGAAGCAGCAGAGTTCATCAAAGCAAAGTAAGCGATGAAAAGGGATAATATTTTGACTTTTCTAAACAACGGGACTAAATTAGAAAAAAAATCGTGAATTCAGCACGATTTTTAGATATAAGTCAAGAAATTCTAGATTAAAGTATCCGCAAATCACTCTAAGTTGGCTCGTCTTCCTCAGTTTCTTCTCCGGTTCCATTTCCATTATTTGTTGACGATTCTTGGTTAATTTCTACATCTGCAGATATTTCGTCAAAATCGTCTGAAGTACAAGACGACAGGGAAAATGTTAAAGTAAAAATAAAGATTGCTGAAAGTATTTTAAATTTGTTCATGATTTAAGCATTAGTGATTTAAATAATTACTTAAAGATAAATTTTAGGGAGCTAAATTATTAGTGATCTCTAGCTAAGTTTATCACAACTTACGAACATATAAATTACTTTTAATCAGTTACTTATAAACATAAAATTGTCGTTATGAAGAGACTTTTCCACATTTTGAACAGTGCACATTGGATTCTGACTATTCTTTGTCTAGCTATGTTGGTGTCCTGCACAGATAATAAGCCAAAAGGCAGCTACTATGGAAATGAATTTGAGGTTGATAGCTTCTTATCACTTGATGAATACCTTAGCTCAAGCAAGGTGACATTAAGTGGAAAAGTAGAAGAGGTACAACTTTCTGGAGAAATTGAAGAGGTTTGTCAAAGTAAAGGATGTTGGATGATACTCAAAACAAGTGACGAGACTAAGGTTCGCGTGACCTTCAAAGATTACGGTTTTTTCGTGCCGAAGGATGCAATGGGGAAAAAGGTGTATTTGCAAGGAGAAGCGACTATGAACGTGCTTGATAGCGCAACACTTAAGCACTTTGCTGAAGACGCTGGGAAATCGGTTTCTGAGATGTCATCCGTTGAATTGTCGGTCGTTTCGGATGGTGTCCTTATTATATGATGCTATTAGGAAATATCACTTGTACGTAGATAATGCCTAGAGGTGCTCTCTCGCTTTCCAACACGCATACGTGGTTGCTCAATGAAGTGCTCGAAAATTTAGAGTTAATGTTTTGACCTCCATGTTAAAATAAAACCAATTATACTTCATGGTTACCTCTCTGAGCGATCTGCCAAGGGGTAGTTGGTTTTGAGAAATTCTTTATTAGTGTTTACTAACTATAGAGGCTTTTAGATTTTCTCTTAACAAATAATCCTTTAAAAGTATGCCCTGCCAAGGCACCAAAACCTCCAGATACTCCTCCAATAATTCCTGATAAGACAATAAGCATGACAGGATCATTAAATGGGAAAAGTTCAACTATTTTTTCAGAGAAAAAAGAATTTGAACTATTATCTAGAAAGAAGGAGTAACCGAACCAAATACTTCCAACACCGAGGAAGCCAGCAATAATAGCGCTTATACCTGAACTATAGATTAATATTGATATGACACCAGCGATGACCATACCAACCCACCATGGGAAGTAAAATGACATTAGGTAAGTAAATAAGGCTATAATGATGATCCTAAATATCAATTTCATTCCGCTATAAATTTTTGTTTAAACTGAATTTTATCACTGTTGGAGATATCTTGACCGAAGAGTAGTCTATAGTAATCTCCACTTGCCCAATTTTTTATCATATGCCCATAATCAGGATTGGCGGGATTGCCACTTTGACTACCAGGGTAAACTCCCCATGCTTTAACACCTTCAGGATCTAATTCTACAACCATTCTCCAAGAAGGGCCATGTTTTTGACTTGCCGCATTTACGATATTACTATATCCGCCCACGGGGACTTCTTTAAATGAGAAGGGTTCAATTTTTAGAAAATGATTGATACGCGTGTTTTTGTATAAATACCAAGTAAGTTGATTTCCCCCATCGGATAATTGTTTGATTGAATCCACGGTTAATTTAAAGGTCAAATTAATTAAGTCGTTACGGTTTTCTTTTTTGCGCGTTGAAAGGATGTCAAAGAAGGATAGACTGTCGACAGTGGAAAGGATATTTGCTGTTTGATATACTGCTGGCTTTCTTAAGGTGGCGTTTGTAATCGTATCAAATTCATCCCATAATTCATTGTAAAGTACGTCCCACCATAATTGGAAATAAGTTGGTGTTTCTATATTGGTTTCACTAAAATAATCCCAAGAACTGAGTTGCTTGCGTATTTCAACTTCTTTAATTGATAAGTTGGAGGAGTCCAACTGAGATAATAAAAATGGAAGTATTTCGCTCGCGTGGTAGTTGAAATTATCGTTTTGCAACTTCTTCATTGCATTTACATCGACAATATTCAACGTAGTTAAACGATCGTTGATTCTTCTGTTGCGATAATATTCATACTTATTTGCATAGGTGTAATAAGGATATTTTAGATCCACCGGATGCTGATTGGCACTACTCAAGAATCCCTGTGTAGGATTAACGGATTTTAATCTGTGTGCAAAGGGGATATAATCTGTTGATTCCATAGCTACATTCGATCCATCCATTAAAAATTTGCCTTGTTCCTTCCATTTAATTGGAAATTTTCCCGGTAGGTTTATTGCAATATCTCCTTGTGTACTTCCGAAAATGAAATTCTGAGGAGGTCCTCCAAAAAAACTCAGCGCTGATTCAAATTCCTTATAATTTTTCGCTTTATTTATTTCATACAGAGATTTGGTTGATTGATTCGGTTGATGCGCAATCCAACGCATTGCATAATTCTTTTTTCCAGATTCTGTTAGAAAGTTTTTATCGTAAACTACTGGTCCATAATGCACCATAACTATGGTATCGATCAGTGGGTTTTCATCCTTGATTTCAATTTTCTCCAAAATTTTTGAAGCCTTAAACCACTGATTATTGTAGAAGTACTCCTCTCTTTTTGAATCTCGAAATTGAATTTTATACCAATCAACCTGATCTCTTGGTGAATTAGTTACACCCCAGCTAATGCTATCATTAAATCCAATAAGAATCAAAGGGGCACCTGGTACAGTTACGCCCATGACATTCATATTTGGCGTGTGTAGATGAGCCGCATGCCAGATGGAGGGCTGAGTGAGTTCAAGATCTGGCTCATTTGCCAATAAAACATTACCACTATAAGATCGAGCACCTGAAACTACAAAATTGTTGCTACCGACTAATGGACTCGGTTTGTTGATGATTTTTTTAATCGATTCATTAATAAAAGTGATGTTTTGTGGTCTAGTAGGAGAGACGATTGGAGTGAAATCCCAAGACTCGACGCTTGGTATTACTGGATCTATTTCACCTGAATTATCGGGAAAAAGTAAATCAAATGTCTCTTTCCCAAACATAGATAAAGCATTGGTGTTTTCTAAATCCGATTCGCCTCGAGAAAGAGTTGAGCTAAGCAAGGCATAAACGATACAAGATTTTTCTACTGTCCACGGGTCAATGTTGTAATTCAAAAGCTTAAACTCTATGGGTAACTCAGCGTAAGAAAGACTTTCAATATAGGCATTGACACCTTGCGTGTATTTGGTAACAACTTCAAGCAACTCCGAATCTTTTTTAATTACATCATAAGCGGTGTTGGTTATTCTATTCAGTCCAATTCTTCGATTCAGTTGGTCTAACTCTAAGGCTCTTTTGCCAAGTACTTCCGATAGTCTACCATATATAAGACGCGAGTAGAAATCCATTTGCCATAATCTGTCTTTGGCTGTCAAATAACCTTGAACAAAATGTAAATCGCCTCCATTTTGTGCGTAAATATGAGGGATATCCAATTCGTCAAAGTAGACATCTACACTTTCAGTTAGCCCTGGGAAGATGAGTTTTTCATGATTTTCAACGACTTGAGCATTCTGTAGATATCCTTCAAAAGGACTCAGAAACTTTCCTAAAGGAGGATTTCCATTTATACTTGAATTTAAGAATAAGGCAAAGCCCACCGACAATATTAAAGCCAGAACGAATCGAAAGGTTTTCATGGCTGAAAAATATCAATAAATCAGCAGATTAACCTAATTTTATCGTTTTATAGCATTGGAATTACTTTTACGTTGAGTTGCAAATGAAATGCTTTGTCAATTTCCAATGCGCTTATTTTGGTAATTATTTTATAAAGACGCGAATCATAAAGTGATGTTATATACAATGTTAAACACCCCCATAAATTTAAAATGAGTAGAGTTTACTTATTAGCGCCCTACATTCATGACAATATGAATGATCATGTCCTCGAAGCGATTAATAGCGGATGGGTGACAACAAGAGGGCCACAATTGGATCAATTTGAAGACTTACTAAAACGAGAGTTTGGATTTGAAAATGTCGTGCTGACAAACACAGGGACTGCTGCTCTTCATCTTGCCTTGGCATCAATCAATATTGGTAAAGGGGATCAAGTAATCGTCAGCGATGTTTCTTTTTGTGCAGTCGCAAATGCGGTTATATATCAAGGAGCCGAGCCAATATTAATTGATAGTGAAACTGACGCTTGGGGCATTGATCCGGATTTGTTGGCTCAATATTTAATGAAATATTATACAGAAAAAATAAAAGCAATAGTTCTGGTCCACTTGTATGGTCAGCCTTCAAAAATCCTTAGGATTAAGGAAATATGTGATCAATATAATATTGTGTTAATCGAGGATGCTGCTGAAGCCTTAGGCAGTAAAGTTGAAAGTGATTTTTGTGGCGCTATTGGAGATATCGGTATTGTCTCTTTTAATGGCAATAAAATACTCACAACTGGAGGTGGAGGATTAGTTATAAGTAAAAATAAATCGATCATAGATCGTGCTAAGTACCTTTCAAATCAAGCAAAAACAACCACGAAAAATCACTACTGGCATGAGGAGGTTGGTTTTAATTACGGGATGAGTAATGTATCCGCGTCTATCGGTTTATCGCAAATCAAGATATTTGACGAAATACTGGATAGAAAAAAGCGAATCCATGAAAAATATGTTGAATTCTGTGAAAGAATAGGCATCCTTGAAATGATTCCATCACCAAGTGGAATTTCTTCCAATCATTGGCTAAACACGGTGTTATTCAATAAAAAGCAAGTGGGGTTGATAAGTTGGGATGATTTGCTGAATTTTTTTGATGGTCATGGAATCGAACTACGTAGATTTTGGACGCCACTACATTTACAACCTGCATATGCTACTTACGAATACATATCAAATGGGACTGGAATCGATTTGTTCAGTAGAGGGTTGTGCTTGCCGAGCGGGGCAGGCCTTACTACTGAGGATCAACAACAAATCATTGAAACTTTCGAAAGCTACTTATTGAGCAGGGGATTTTTTGAATCCAGACCCTTTCGTGTTTAGTGAAGGGAGGAATACTTCTATCTTGAAAGTTAGAAACAGATAAGCATCGTTATTTTTCGGGTTTCCTCTAGGACCACCAGGGATGAGTAAATTATCGTATGCATCTGCATTAATTAATGCTACTTCGTCCTTTCGATTCGACAGCAGTTCGACAGTGGTATTATCAATTTCCCTCGGAAATGTTGTCGATACGTCATCTAGGTAGTCCGTCATTGTAAACCTGTAAGAAGCCTCTGTGATAAAATTAATGAACGGGTTAATTTTAAATTTTAGTCCAATACCAACGGGTACAGTCACGCTAATAGGTGCATATGATTTACCTTCTGTCTCTAATGTTCTTAGTTGATACTTTGTGTTGTCTAAAGTCTTTGTCGTGGGGTTTACGGAGACTGCTCCGAGACCTAGAAAAAAGTAGGGATCTATGCTTGATCTTTTGTGGTAATCTCCCTTATAATTAAATAAATAAAAAACAGTCTGAAAGGAAACTTCAAAATTTTGAGATTCGAAAGAGAGGTTTCTTTGCTTTTCATAAGAGCCCTCATCGGCAAAAAAATCTTTACCTCTGATATTGAAATAAATAAGCTCTGCTCTTGCTGATAACTTTGATAGCAGCCTTGCTTCAAATCCAATGCTATAATTGGAGAACTCATTTTGAAATGCGAAATTGTGTTTTAACTCTCCACGATACATTGACATTCCGGCACCAACTTGAGCAGAAAAATAGCGGTCATTATACTGCCATGAGAGAAAATTTTGGCTCATCAGAAGATGCCCAGCGAAAAGAAGAATTGAAATAAGTCCTAATCTGTTCATTATTGGGTAAAACTAACAACTTGTGAAACTTATTATGCTGATTCAAAAAAAAAGATGAGAGAAAATAGCGGTTTATTATTTGTGTAAGGCTAATACATTCAAACAGAAAATGTGATTTTTCGCGTAATAATTTATCTTCATTTTGTTCGTCAGAGATGACGACATTATTTTGGCAGATGATTAGATTGAAAAGGGGCATTCGTGCTCCTTTTTCATTTAAAATAATTAATAAATGAGGGACTTTTGATATATTGATTAGAGATCAAACATTTCCATTTATTTATCAATGCTAAAATCACAAATTCAAAGTATATATTCTTTTTTAAATCAAGAATTATGGGAAGTGAAGCTATCTTCTTTAACACCAATAAAGGCTTGGTTATTTAGGCAGTTGAGGATTATCCTTATTACGGTCAAAGAATACAACAATGATAAATGTGTCGAAAAGGCCTCAGCATTGACCTATTTTACTTTGCTATCTGTCGTTCCGGTTATAGCCATGGCCTTTGGGATTGCTACGGCGTTTGGTTTAGAAAAATATATGCGGCGCGAATTAGAAAGGTATTTTAATGGTCAACAGGAAGTGCTTGATTATATGCTCAAATTTGCTGATTCAACTTTGAACAATACTAGCGGAGGGATCATATCGGGAATAAGTTCACTTTTTTTGATTTACGCTGTAGCAAGATTGCTACATAATATCGAAAGGTCATTCAATGATGTTTGGAATACAAACGGAGGACGAACCTTTCAGCGAAAGTTGGCAGACTATATGTCAATCATACTTTTAGGGCCGGTTATACTAGTAGTATCAAGCACAGCGACGGTATTTATCACCACTCAATTAGAAACATTAGCTGGTGAGTTTGTTGTTTTGGGTGGTCTAAAGGGACCAATAATGTTCTTACTTAACTTAATCCCATACACGCTTATTTGGCTGTTGCTGTTTTTAGTTTATATCATCTTTCCAAATACAAAAGTTAAAATTAAACCAGCCTTAGTTGCGGGAGTAATTGCAGGAACTGTTTACCAACTAACACAATGGCTTTATATAACTTTTCAAGTAGGAGTGAGTAGTTACAGTGCAGTTTATGGAAGTTTTGCGGCTTTTCCTCTTTTTCTGATTTGGGTAAATATAAGTTGGCTCATTGTATTTTTTGGAGCCGAGTATTCTTTTGCAGTCCAGAATGTCGATAGTTGGAAGTTTTCCAGTGAGGCACTGAGAGTTAATTATTCGCTAAAGAAAAAATTATATTTATTGATATTGAAACTGATCGTTGATGATTTTAAAAAGGGGCTACCGACAAGCTTTGTGGAAATCGATAGAGCGATCACCTTGCCTACTAATGTACTGTCAAAAGCAGTTCAAGAATTAGCGAGTTATGGGCTAATTAATAAACTGGAGTCTCAGGATCAAGGTCAGTACCAGCCGGCAATAGATATTAATCAATTAAGCATTAGCTCAATAATAGAAAGAATAGAGCAAGAAGGGATAAAGTCGATCGAACTTAACACTCAATTGGATAGAGAGCTTCAGTCTATTGAGAAAAAACTAAATGAGCTTCACCTTAATGTATATCACCAAGGCGGTGATTCATTATTGACAGATTTATGATGAGCGCTGCTTAAATGACCAGGAAAATTCAAACTCGGATACAATAGTTCCGTCAGCCATTCTTCCAATAGTCTTAAATGTAGCCACCTGCGCCTCACCCGTCGAAATCGCTTTTTCAACAGCATCAAATCCATTTTTAACATCTAGGCATTCAAAAAAAACTTTACTAATTGCTTTCTTGGCAAAGGTGGCCTTCATATCAACAATGATAAACGCTACGGAAGGTTTTGTTCCCGCAACGGCGAGAAGACAACCTGTGGCAGTGGATAGTTCGGCAGCCATCGCTTGTACTGCAAAATAGGTAGACTTGAAAGGGTTTTTAGTGAGATACTTGAACGGAACAGTCGCAATACATTTTTCTTTATCTAAATGTGCTATTCTTAACCCTGCTATGAATCCCATTGGAAGGCCTTTGAGCATATAAAGCGCAAACTTCCATGAGGTGGTTATTTGTTTCTTAAGTTTTTCTTGTGATTCCATTTATTACCAAAATAATGCATAAAGTACTGACACGACAATCATGACTGCAAAAGCACCAATATTAAAAGAAGGTGATGTTTTAAATAATTCTGTTCGAATTTCAATGCCTTTTTCACTATCCTTTCCTTTTCCTTCTAGGTGACTAACAACAATGATAACGAGCATCGTAATTAAGCAGGTCAGGCCCATTTGATTCATGAATGGGATTTCAGGGAATAATTTAAATAGTAACGCTATAGGGACAGATAGTATTGCACCCCAAATAGCACCCTTGTTGGTCGTTTTCTTCCAAAATAACCCTAACAGAAAAACACCAAGAATTCCCGGACTAACAATTCCAGTGTATTCTTGAATATATTGAAATGCTTGATCGATTCCTCCCAAGAGAGGAGCCATTATACAAGCTATTAACAAGGCTACTGCTGCTGAAATTCGCCCTACGTTTACCGTCTTTTTATCTGAGGCATTTTTATCAATATACTGTTTATAAATATCCATTGTAAAAATGGTAGATGTAGAGTTTAACATCGATGCAAGCGAGGATACAATAGCGGCTGCCAATGCTGCGAAAGCAACCCCTTTAAGACCGTCAGGTAAAAGCTGTAATAACCAGGGATAGGCTTCATCTGATTTTTGAGGAACATTGTTTATTGCTTCAGTTCCGAGACGCTCTAGTATGGCGGGGCTGTCAATCATCACAAATGCAGCTATACCAGGAATAACTACAATAAATGGGATAACTAATTTTAGACATGCGGCAAGAACGATTCCTTTTTGTGCCTCTTTTAAAGATTTAGCCGCTAGAGTCCTTTGTATGATGTATTGGTTAAACCCCCAATAATAAAGGTTGGCAACCCAAAGTCCACCGACGAGTACCCAAATTCCTGGTAGGTTCTTATATTCAGGATTTGTCTCATCCAAAATCATATGAAATCTCTCAGGAACCGCTTCGATTATTAATGAAAAACCAGAAAGCCATCCATTGCCGTCTGCTAAGGTATCAAGGGCAAGATATGTCGTGAGTAAACCACCCAAAACTAAAAAGACCACTTGCACAACGTCTGTCCAAGCGACCGCAGAAAGACCTCCATAAAGTGAATAAGCTGCTGCAAATAAGGCTAAGCCGGCGACACCATACATCATAGGAACTCCCATGATCGTTTCAAGAGCCAGCGCTCCTAAGTAGAGCACCGAACTTAAATTAACAAAGACGTAAAGCCCTATCCAGAAAACGGCGAGGATCGTTTTTAATTGAGTACTAAACCTTTTCTCGACAAACTCAGGAATAGTATACAATCCTTTATCAATGAAAATGGGAAGAAAATATTTACCTACAATAAGTAAAGTTATAGCCGCCATCCACTCGTAAGAAGCTATCGCTAATCCACTTGCGAATCCACTTCCAGACATCCCTATAAACTGCTCTGCGGAAATATTAGCAGCAATTAACGATGCACCAATAGCCCACCATGGAAGAGATTTCCCTGCTAGAAAATAGTCCTCAGCATTTTTTTCATGTCCTTTTTTATCTCTAGAGACATATAAACCTACTCCTAGGATAAGAACGCAGTATCCAACAAAAACTGCAATATCGATCGTTGAGAATTCCATGATGGATTAGGGTGTTAAGGTAATTTTTATACAGATTCTAAAGATCCTTTCTCTTTCTTTTTCATGATCTTCTTACGCTCCTGTTTCAAGAAATATTCTTCTAAACCTCCTTCAACGAACTTCGTTCCAAAAAAAAGGATAACGAGAATGACTAAGTCTAAATAGGGAATAGAGATAGAATCTTCAATAATAGGCTGTAAGATGAGCTGCTCTAAAACGAAAAGCGTGAGTGCAACTATAAGCATAATCGTTGAGGCTCTTTTACTAATTTTCAATCGAGCAAGCTCTAGGATAGTATCCTCAAGCTGCAAGTTTTTTTCTTTGATTTCGGTGTTTCGTTCACGAATTTGTATGTTGGCACCATCTAGCTTTTTTTGTAGCCGGTCTGAAACCCTAGTGATTACTTTGGCTTGTGCTACTAGCTCCTCATAATCATCAGAAAACTCTTCAAGTTGTTCCTGATAAATAGTATGTGATTCAAGTTTTGATCTGAAATCTTTAAGCCTTCTTACTTCTTCATGATAAAGTTCTCTTGGAGCTTCCATTCAACGTTTTAAAATTCCTCTATTTCAAGGAAATTAAATTCTAAATCAAGGAGATCGGCATAATCTTCACCTGCCTCCATCATATCTTCATCATCTTCTTCGTAATACCAATTGATGATTAAAGTCTTGCCACTCTGCTCAATATTGGTCAGTCTTTTAAAAACATCAAAAAGGCATTTTGAAGAGCTGGTATTAAAATACTCATATGAGAAATTTGCAGTAAATTCTTCTTTATCACTCTCAGCGATAAAGTCAAGTGCGTCAATCACCTTCTGATAAAACAAAATGGAATTTTCAGGGCTTGATCTACCCTTTATTTCTAATGTTGCTTCATCAGGATCAAAACTCACTAATGGTGTAATCCGTGTTGGTTCTATAAAAAATTTCTCCATTGGTAACAGAAATTTCGAGGCTGGTTAAAGTTCGCGAGGTAAACGTACCTGTAAGGTAAAATAAGAAACAATATCTGAAACAGGTTGAAAAGTATACCTTAATTTTTGACCCCCTGTTTTTCTCGCTATATCGATAAATCCAAGTCCACCAGTTCCTTTGTCAGAAAACTCTTGTTCATTCAATACTTTTTTATATAGTGCTCTGAGCTCATCTGGATCCACAGCATTTATATCATCAAGTTTTTGTTTGATATTTTCTATTTTGTCGGTAGGGATGTAATTACCAGTTTGTAAACTGTAAAATCGTTTTCTGGCAGCAATAAGAATTAATGCAGAGCGAGAGTCGTAGCTATTAATTCTTATATCCTCAGCATTCACCTCATCGAGGTGATAATACAGGTTTTGGATGCACTCTGTTGCAACGTTATATAACTTCTTTTTTACTTTACGATTTTCCTCAAGCTCTTCAAGCCGCTCTTCTAAAGTCGCGATCATTGATGTGACAAGATCAAACGTTAGCTCTCCTTCATACATCAAAATGATGTTTTGATCATATATATTTTTATAACTCCTCAGATAATCCATACTACGCTGAAAACAATTTTGCTGAAAACTAAAGACTATTATAATACTAGCCAAATAATTTAAAGCGATTATTTAATTACTGTGAGCTTTAATGTCTTACTGTGAGACTTTTATATATCTCTTAAAAATAAAAACATATGTTAAAATTAAATTTTAACTTGCTCTCAATAGATTTTAGTCGATCAAAAAACCAATTCTTTCGAATAAATCCAACAGACGACTATAAAATCTACGCTTACTTACAAAAATCTCCCATTAATTATTATATTTTCGAATATTGTACCAGCGTTTAAAAAACACAGATAATTATGTTGAAGAAGGATGTTTATGCTATTGCTTACTTATTGACAGCATTAGTAATAGCAGGATCTGTCGGTTACTACATATTTTTTATTCAAAAGAATATTGTTTTAAAATCGTTTAATGAAGATCCACAAATAGTTCAAACTGCGACAGAGCAAAGTGCATTTGGTCAGCAGATTACGAAAAATGCCATTGGTATGGGATATTCTGAAAACGAAAGAAATTTCAGAATATTTCAAGCCGAGTTGGGTAGGGTTATCCCTTTGTGGCAGCTGAATAATAAAGCGCTCATAGAAGGAGACGCTACAATTGGAATTGATGCGCCAAGACAAAGCCCCGAATATATCGGCTTACAAGAGGATTTGAAATTCTTTTACAGTGAAATGAATATCAATGCATCGAACTTGCTAGATGTCGATTACACAACTGATGTGACTGATGTCAATTATTTAGCATTAAGAAGCTCAATAGAAACATTGATCAATACGATAAGAAAGTATCAAATCGCAGCTGATAATGTATCGGATTATTTTGTATCCAAAGCCCAAACAGATAGAACAGGTTTTACTTTTGTGGAAAAGGTAGTCTTTACTGCCTTCTTGGGTATTCTACTATTACAAGGCTTTTTTGTATTTCGTCCCTTAGTCAAATTGGCTTCAGATAACTATCTGTCTGCAAATAAGGCTTATGTCAAGGTTAAAAAATCCGAGGAAGAACTTCAGGTAAATTACAAAAAGCAAAAAATCATTAACAAAAAGCTTTATAATTCTCGGAAAGATCTTGAAGAGAAAAATAACAAATTGCTTGATTCTGAGGCCAAGCTATTGAAAAGTAGTGAAGAACAAATTAAAATTAATGAACAGTTAATTAATGCACAAGGTGAGCTGAATTCGGCATATGGAAAGCTGCAGGACTCGGAGATTGAAATACGCGAACTTGCAGATAAACAACTACAGGATAATGAGAAATTATTCTTAGCGGAGAAAAAGTTGAAAGAGACTTTGACTATAGAACAGAAATCCAAAGCAGAACTTAGTAATGCTATTTCTTCTTTGAAGGGCGCTCAATCTCAATTGGTACATTCAGAAAAAATGGCATCACTAGGTCAGCTTACTGCGGGTATAGCACATGAAATAAATAACCCCATCAACTTCATTTCGAGTGGCATGGTTTCAATTAAAATGTCTATTGAATCTTTGACGGAAATAGCAGAAGAGTATGCTAAACTTGATAATGGAGAGGAAGATTTAGAGGAAGTGCTAGCGAATATTAGGGAACTGAAAGAAGAACATGAATATGATGAAATCATGGATGAACTTGATGAACTCATTAAGGATGTAAATTATGGTGTGACTAGAACTATCGAAATTGTCAAAGGCCTAAGAGTATTCTCTAGACTTGATGAGGAAGAAGCAAAAATTGCCAATGTCAATGAGAATATCGACGCAACACTTACTTTACTAAGAAATAAGACGAAAAATAGAATTAAGGTATCTAGATATTACGATGAGAATATGAAAGATATCGAATGCTATCCTGGTCAGTTGAATCAGGTATTTATGAATATAATGAATAATGCAATTCAGGCCATACCAGAAGAGAAAAAGGATGGAGAGCTCACTATTTATACCGAAGAGCTTGAAGATGCAGTAGTGATCAGAATTAAGGATAATGGGTCGGGTATACCTGATGAGATAAAAAATAGAATATGGGAGCCATTCTTCACGACTAAAGAGGTAGGAGTTGGTACAGGTCTAGGAATGTCAATTACCTATGGTATCATACAAAAACACAACGGCACCATTGAATTAACCAGCGAATCTGGACAAGGGACAGAATTTGCTATTACTTTGCCTAAAGAATTAATTAGAGAGGTTAGTAAGAAAGCGGAGATAGCTTAATAAATAGGCAGACAGTAGTATTATTTAATTTTCTAAAGACATTACACGAGCTAACATGGAAAGCACCAAAGATATAAGTGAAAAGAAGTCTGAGAAGAAATTAAAAGCTTATTCGCTACTGTACGTTGATGATGAGACGACTAACTTAAGAGTATTTAAATCTAATTTCAGAAAGTTCTTTAATGTCTACACATGTGCAAGTCCCTTAGAAGCAATTGAATTATTAAAGGATCACGAAGTACAGGTAATAGTGACTGATCAGCGAATGCCGGAAATGACAGGCACTCAGTTTCTCGAGACGATATTACCTGACTATCCAGATGTTATAAAAATTATTCTTACTGGTTTTACGGATATAGAAGCAATTAAAGACGGTATTAATAGATGTGGGATTCATAAATATATAACTAAGCCTTGGAATTTTGATGAGATGAAAGGCGTCCTTGATAGGGCGATGGAAGCTTATCAACAGTCACAAGATTCGGAGGAACATGTAAAAGGACTAGAGTCCACAAATATAGAGCTTGAAAACAAGGTATCCGAAAGGACTAAGGAGCTTAATGAGATCAATAAGAAGCTTATTGACAGCATAAAATATGCTGGATTGTTACAGCAGTCAATGCTACCAAACGAGCGCTATTTGAGTAGAATATTTACCGAACATTTTGTTTTGTATAAAACGAAATATCTTTTTAGTGAAGAATTCGTATGGACAACAAGCTTAAATTTCCGATCAGAAGACTTTACAGTCGTCGCAATGATTGAGTTTGATGGAAAGGGAATTGTAGGCTCATTAAAAACATTGATTGCTGATTCTATATTAAACGATTTAATTCAAGATAGAAAGATATTTCACTCTGGAGAGATTATCAAAGAACTTAAAGGGGAGTTAGATGCTGCTGGTTCGAAAGAGTTAAGGACGGATTTAAAAGTGTCTGTCGCATTGTTCGATAATAATGAAAAAACCCTTCAATTTAGTGGTATTGAACAGGACATGATATTTTTCAATGGGAAAAATATGGTCGTTATTGAGGGAGACTCACCAGAGAGCATTGACGATTTATTAGCAGAGAAAATACAAATTGAGCCAGATACAACATTTTACATGTTTACGAATGGCTTTTACAATCAAGAAAATCAGGACGGAGTAAAATTTAGTTTGGAAAAATTTGAGGAGATGTTGAAATCAATTCAGTCAAAAAGTTTAACCGACCAATATCAATTTATCAATCAGACACTTGATGATTGGAGAGGTGATAATGGATTGACTGATGATATTTCGATTATAGGATTTAAACTTTAAGAAATGGCTGTAAAAGCAAGTAATTTTAAAAATTGGTGCACAGAAAATATAAGTCCTCAATCATGGACAAGAATATCCTTAAAGTGTCTGACTGAAGTACGAGAAAACGGTTTGACTTTAAAGGAAATGGAAGATGCTGAGCCTGATTTTGACATCCCTGAATCGTTAGTAGCGTCTTTGCGTAAAGCTTTACAATCGCTCTATGATATGGAAGTAGAGGATAGTTTATTAATTAGGTATTAGAAAGAAGCGCAATACGAGTAAAAAGAAACGCGTCTTATTCATATATGAATAAGACGCGTTTCTTTTTACGTTGATATTGAAAAAAACTAAATTTCTACTCCCATTACGAGCACATCATCTGTTTGATATGAATTCCCTTGCCATTCGAGGAAAGTATTTTCAATGATCTCTCCTTGTTGCTTCATTGGCAAATTAGAAGTGTCAGTAATTAATGCTTTTAATTTTTTACCCATAAATCTTTTGTCATTTTCACCGCCAAATTGATCTTGAAAACCATCGGAGAACATGAATAGCTTGTCACCATCTTCTAATTGTATCTGTTCTTTTCCGAGTGTGTTTGATACCATTTTCTCATCACCTTCCATTCCACCAATCATCGCTCTTGGACCTTTAAAACTAGTGAGCTCGCCCTTGCGGAGCATGTGTAGCTGTATTCCTGCTCCGGCAAATTCTGCACTTAAGTCGTCTAAGTTGATTACTACTAGACCCATTTCCATACCATCTCGGTATCCTTCTGATGCATCTCGCTGAAGCTCTTGCTTTATTTGCTTATCTAATCTCGCCAAGATCTTCATTGGGTCTATTGAATTTTGATAGTAGATAATGTTAGTTAATTGATTACTTCCCATAATTGACATAATCGCCCCCGGTACACCGTGTCCTGTACAATCGGCACATGCGATAATCAAATATTCATCTCTTCCTTGTCTGACTCTTTCAAACCAATAAAAATCACCACTAACCACATCTTTAGGACGATTCATAACAAAGGCGTCCTTAGTAACTTTTGAAATCACTTCAAGATTTGGTAGGATAGAGCGTTGTATTCTTTCAGCATATTTTATGCTGTCTTCAATTTGTCTGTTAACAATCTCTAATTCTGATTTTTGAATTTCAATCTTTTCATTTTGATCCCCAAGTTGATGATTAAGTTCTTTTTGCTCTTCCATCCTTTTATGCAACATGGATGAAGCGTGCTCTATCTGCCTGGCTAGTTCACCTAATTCATCTTTGGAGTTGATATCGAGTTGAATGTCTAGATTTCCCTTTGCCAATTCTTTTGCTGCGTTTCCGAGCTTGATTATTGGTTTTACAAAAAGATTAGCAGCGACAAGCGAGAGAATTATGGCAATAAGAAGAATAGGGATGATAACCCAAAGTAAGGTTTTTTGAATTTTGGTCAAAGGCTTAAAGGCAAGATCCTTGGAAATATTCACGGCGAGGGTCCAGTTATTTCCAGCATAGTTTTGATAGCCTCTTTCTTTGGCTACATAAAACAATTGATCATCAGTTTCCAGAAACTCTACATTAGAGTTTTCAATATCTTTCACGATATCAAAATATTCGTAATGGTCTTTCAGTACGCCTGTGGTGTTAGTGTTAGAATATAGGAGTAGTCCATCTTCGTTGAATAGATTAATATTTAAGGTTCTCCCATCGCCAGCTTCACCAAGTGATATGTTTCCGAGGATTTTATATAGTTCATCCACCAAAATACTGCCAACTATAACGCCAACGGGTTCCTCTTCAAAGTAATCATTAACTACGGCAGCTAGGTTGATAACCACACGTCCAATTGATTCAGACTTACGTATGTCCATTACTGATTTAGCACCGTTTTCTATAGCAATCCAGTAATCCCCACCAGGATGTTTTTTCCCAAGTGACAGTCTTTTACTATCAGCAATACGTAGTTTATCCATATTGAAAAACGAAAATGAATAATAAAGATCATTTAGGTTTACAAGTTCTTGTAATCGATTGATCATTTCCTCCTCACCAATATCTGTTATTTGGAAGTATGGATTTTTTGCAACCATTCGGACATCATTGAGTCTAGAAAACATAAAGCGTTCGATGTTGGCAATATTTTCTTCTGACTGATTTTTTATGTTTGTCAGTAATTCTGCCTTAAATGCTTTCTCAACTTGCCGATTCATTATAAAAAATAGAACAGCTAAGGATGTTATTACAAGGAATAGACAAAGGGATGTTAGTTTACCGTATGGATATGCCAGTCGCAACTGTGCCACCCTTGCCGGTCATACCGTGCCACTTTTGAGCCTCCGTTTGCCGATCGCAACTATGCCCTTTTTGGATGAGTTTGCCGGTCGCAATTGTGCCAATTAAAGA
>Ga0208646_1000727_pt1 | contig 19137 bp, 20 predicted proteins | sample AntAceMetag02UK8_FD_184762 | JGI IMG/M metagenome (GOLD analysis project Ga0208646, IMG submission 184762) | Saline lake microbial communities from Ace Lake, Antarctica - Antarctic Ace Lake Metagenome 02UK8 (SPAdes) (version 2) | ecosystem: Environmental > Aquatic > Non-marine Saline and... | reverse complement strand
ACAACGAATGAAATTTTAGCATTTCAAACCACCCTGAATCACTTTAAACGTACTTTTGTCTCGAAAAATAAATTGAAATAATCTATTTTATCCGATTTATGGGGGCTCAATTTTCAAGTTGGGTTAAATGTATCATTCATATTCCAAATAATTATCATACTAAGCGAATTGATGAAATGGAACAGGCAGGTGCTGAAATACTCAGAATTCATGGATCTTATGAAGACACTGTAAAAGCGTCAAGCGAGCTGGCGTCTGCATATGAATGGTACGATGCAAACCCAGGAGGAGCCAATACTGCTTTACAGATCCGAGCTTACGCTGAAATTGCCAACGAAATCTACGATCAATTGCGTGATGCACCCAAGATCATCGCCATACCAGTTTCTAATGGAACGCTGCTCGCAGGTATCTACCGTGGGTTTGTGAGCCTCTACAAAAGGGGAAAGACTTCCAGAATTCCTATGATGTTGGCTGCTTCCTCTACCCGTAAAAATCCTATCGTGCATTCCTTCAGAAGAGGACTTGAGAGCTGTGAGGATTTAATTCCGGATAAGATCAAAGAGACTGAAATCAACGAGCCACTGATCAATTGGCACAGTTTCGATGGAGAGGAGGCATTATATGCTATTAAACATTCAAAAGGCAATGCCTACAATATCAGCGACGAAAAGATGCTCAAAGCCTCACGACTCCTCAAGGAAAAAGAAGGCTTACATGTGCTACCAGCTTCAGTGGCAGGACTGGTGGCTTTATTAAAAATGAATGATGAAAATGAATTAGAACCTGATCGCTATGTAGCGGTCTTAACAAGCAGAAAATGAAAAAAGTAATAGATGGAAACGCCATCGTTTATTGCGAAGGCGCCTTTAATACGCCAGTTGGAAAAACAGCCCATGGGTTGATTAGGTTTACGGAACGATATCATGTGCTAGCATTGATCGACTCAACCTATGCCGGTCAGGATGCCGGAGAAGTACTAGATGGAAAAAAGAATGGTATCCCTATTTTCTCTAACCTTAATGAGGCATTGAAGAAAATACATAGCCTTCAATACTTCGTTATAGGGCTTGCTCCAGATGGTGGGAGATTGCCAGATAGTGCCAGACGAGTTATTCATGAAGCAGTAGAAAATAAGTTAAACGTTGATTCTGGACTTCACGATTTTTTATACAAAGATCAAAAGCTCGCTAGTCTTGCTAAATCCAATGGTTGTAAATTAAGGGACATTCGCCGAACACCTGAACGAGAAGATCTCCACTTTTTTACAGGAAATATCGAGGAGGTCGACTGTCTCAAATTGGCTGTATTGGGCACTGACTCTGCTGTAGGTAAAAGAACTACCGCATGGATAATTGTACATGGACTGAGAAAAGCAGGAAAGAAAGCGCAAATGATTGGTACTGGTCAGACAGGCTGGATGCAAGGAGCCAAATACTCTTTGGTTATGGACTCGCTTATCAATGATTTTGTATCAGGTGAAATAGAATATGCGGTGCATGAAGCTTGGAAAAATGAAAGCCCGGATGCTATTGTCATAGAAGGACAAGGGAGTTTGATGAACCCAGCCTACCCCGGAGGTTTTGAGATATTGGCAGCAGGAAGACCAGACTTTGTGATTTTAAAGCATGCACCACGGAGAAAAGAATATGATGGATTCCCAGGCTATCCTATTCAACCCATCAAAGAGCAAATAGCTGCTATAGAAATGATTTCGGGTAAAAAAGTGCTTGCGATAACGCTCAACCATGAGGATATGGAGAAAGAGGAAATCAATGGCGAATGCATAAAACTCGCAAAAGAGACAGGACTTCTCTGTACCGATGTATTACAGGATGGACCAGATAAGCTTGTGGCGTTAATCCTGAGGCACTATAAAAAGAAGACTGAAGACAAGAATCGAATGGCTTTTACGTGAGATTAGGGTAAGGGCTTTTTATTTCAAAGACCAGTAATCAAGAACTCATGTGATTATTGTCACTAAACACTAGTCCGACTTTCAATCGATAATTTTGGATAATCGATAAGGATAAGCTGGAGAATATTACCAAAAGATTTAAAAATGAAGATAGTAAGCTTAGAATGTTGGGCTGAGGAATTGAAACTTCAGGAGCCATACATCATTGCCTATGAAGAAATTGATGTCTCTGTCAATGTCTTTATAAAGATAAACACTGACAACTCCTTCACAGGGTGGGGTTGTGCAGCTCCTGATATGGAAGTCACCGGAGAGAGTGGAGAGACAGTGATCAAGGCATTTCAAACAGTTGTAGAACCTTATTTAAAAGGGAAAGACCCTTTCACTTATTCACTTATTCAGGAAGAATTGAGAAGGGAGCTTAAACATCAACCTTCAGTACTTGCTATGGTGGATATGGCGCTTTACGACATCATTGGGAAAAAGACTAAAGAGCCAGTATACAGGTTACTGGGAGGTTACCGAAAATCTATACCCACCAGTATTACCATAGGAATCCTACCGGTAAAAGAAACTTTGGAGATGGCAAAGAAATTCCTTTCTCAGGGCTTTTTTATTCTAAAAATAAAGGGGGGACAAAATGTGGAAGTGGATATTGAAAGAGTAATAAGAATAAGAGAGATGGTAGGGGAAACAATCGAAATGCGTTTTGATGCTAATCAAGGATATGATGTGAATCAATCAGTGCAGTTCATAGAAAAAACTAAGGCTTCAATTGTAGAACTGCTGGAGCAGCCTACTTGCAAAAGTGAAGATGATTTACTGAAGCAAGTGACGAATAAAATCTCTGTGCCTGTAATGGCAGATGAAAGCCTGATGACGCTGAAAGATGTTTTCCACCTTACGTCCGGAGGCTTTACTGATATGATCAATATAAAGCTCATGAAAGTTGGAGGTATTTCGGAAGCTATGCGAATTAATGCTGTGGCTTTAGCCGGCAATGTTGAGACCATGGTCGGTTGTATGGACGAATCGGCCATGGGCATAGCTGCAGGATTACACTTTGCACTTGCGAGACCGAATATCTTATATGCAGATCTTGATGGACACTTTGACCTCATAGACGACCCCTTTTCCACAATGGTAATATGTAAAGATGGCGTCTTATATCCTTCAGATTCTCCTGGTTTTGGATGGCACGCAAATTAAAATCGTGAAATGTTGTAGATGCTTAAAATTATGCATGAGCGGATCAGTTTACCTGCAATAAAGGTCTAATATGATTTAACGACAGCTATTTTGGGTTATAAACCAATTTTTTGAATGACCAAATAGTCGTATTTCTAAAATCAGATTTTTCATGAGTCTATTATGAGGAAAGCTGACAAGATGTGACCTAATCGCTTTTCTACTTCTAAAGAAAAAACATAGTATGAAAAATAGCCCTGTTCCTTTAATATTTTGGTTCGAATTCAGCCATGGCCGTTCATTTCGAATTAAAAATGGAGCAATATCAGAGGCTCATTCGTTTATACATTTAGGAATCAGAGGGGAAATTACAGGTGCAATTATATAAGTATAATGACTATAAAAGCATAATAGGTACCATACTTATTAGTTCATCATCCATCAGAACATTCTCATTTAATTATCAAGTGTCCACCAGGGCAATAACTTTAGATCAATCTTACAAGCGGACTTGGAGGATATAAAAACCACAGAGCATGAATCAAACTTCAATTTTATTTTTCGAGACCTTACAATAAAGATGGAAATATTTCTCGCAGCGTTTAGCGCGTTATTCTCAATAGTTAATCCACTTGGGGCAATGCCCGTTTTTATCATGCTGACGGAGGGAGCCTCCTTAATAGAGATAAGGACACAGTCCATAAAAATCTCTATCTACGTCATTGTCATATTATTGGTATTCTTTTTTGCAGGAAATATCATATTGGGATTCTTTGGAATCCAGTTAGAACACATCCGAATAGCTGGAGGCCTAATGATCTGTATTTCTGCGATGAGCCTGTTGGGAAAAGAGGCTTACAAGGGAAAGCCCATTGCAAAAGAGGTACAAGAGGAGGGTTTGCATAAAGAAGATATCACCTTTACCCCAATGGCCATGCCATTGCTTTCAGGCCCAGGATCTATTGCATTGATGATCAGTATGTACGGAGGAGCAAGGAATACAGGGTTAATTGGTATTATTGGTGTTTTATTGGCAGTGTTGCTGGTAGCTGCTGTTACATGCCTTATTTTGATTTTTTCTAACCGTCTTAATAAATTTTTAGGTAAAGGAGGCATGGCTGCTCTTTCTAAAATGATGGGTTTCATTACCCTCTCAATAGGTATCAGTATGATTTTAAGCGGATTGGTCTCTATATTTAAGTAGGTCTATTAAATATCAGCGTCCCTACGGATCGATCTATGATAGCTCTCTTGATAGCATATTTCTTAAAGTGCGGTGACTTGCTTCATAATACCTGTTTAATTAAGACAATGAAAGAAAAACTTTGTGAGGGCGATCATCACTTCAGTTTTGATGGCCTCTACGAACATCCTTCAATATCCACCCTTATCGTCGAGAAAATTTCTCGATGCTTGCATTGTACGGGGAGATACAGGTTTTAATTTTGAGTACGGAAGACAACCATATTTTATAGAGTCACAATAATCGTTTATTACTTTATTTTTTTTGGTTAAAGCATGGTCATTAAACCGGAATAAAATCTAGATTATTACAAGTGTTTGATCAAACTTTATTCAGATCATATTCAGATAATTTTTTGGAAGAAAATTAAAAAAAATAGTCTCAAGATTTCTTTCAAAATAGACCTTTAACAAAAAAAGGCTCCTAAGAGCCTTTTTTTGTTGATATTCAACTTGAGATTGAAAAATCAAACTTTTTAATCAGTGCTACGATATATGCGCACTATTTATTCTACAGTAACTGATTTGGCAAGATTTCGTGGTTGATCTACGTTACACCCTCTCATGATTGCAATATGATAAGACAACAATTGTAGCGGAATCACGGACAATAAAGGGGCTAATTGCTCAGCAGCTTCAGGAACCTCGATAACATAATCCGCCATGTTTTTGATTACTACATCTCCTTCAGTAACTATTGCGATTACTTTTCCTTTCCTAGACTTTACTTCTTGAATATTAGAAATAATTTTTTCGTAGGAACTATCTCTGGTAGCAATAAAAACGACAGGCATATTTTCATCAATAAGGGCTATCGGGCCATGTTTCATCTCTGCTGCAGGATATCCTTCTGCATGGATATAAGAAATTTCTTTCAGTTTTAAAGCTCCCTCTAGAGCCACAGGAAAATTGTATCCGCGACCCAGGTACAAGAAATTAGATGCGTCTTTGAATAGGGCACTTATCTCTTCAATTTTCTCGTTGTGTTCCAGACATTTTTTTACTTTTTCCGGGATACCGTTTAACTCCCATAGAAGTGAACGGTATTTCTCATCAGAGATAGTGCCTTTAGTAGAGGCTATACGTAAAGCAATCATAGCAAGAACAGTAATTTGTGCTGTGAAAGCTTTGGTTGATGCTACTCCTATCTCTGGTCCAGCATGTAAATAAGCTCCTTCATTAGTCGCTCTTGCGATTGATGAGCCAACAGTATTCACAATGCCAAAAACAATTGCACTTTTAGATTTTGCTAATTCGATTGCAGCGAGCGTGTCCGCAGTTTCTCCCGATTGAGAAATTGCGAAGATTATATCTCCGGGTTCAATAATTGGATTTCTGTACCTAAACTCAGAGGCATATTCTACTTCCACAGGTATTCTGCAGAGATCTTCAAATATATATTCAGCGACTAAGCCAGCATGCCAAGAAGTGCCGCAAGCAATAATCGTGATTTTTTTAGCATTAATTAATTCGCTAGCGTATTGTCCTATTCCACCTAAAGAAAGTAGTCCCTCTTGCGCTCTTAAACGGCCTCTCATGCAGTCAGCAATAGAAGTAGGCTGTTCGAAAATTTCCTTGAGCATAAAATGCTCATAACCACTTTTTTCAATGGCGTCTAATTGGATGTCAAGCTGATGTATCGATGAGGACTGTGTTACATCGTCGAGATCTACCGTTTCGAATCCTTCTCTGGTAATTACCGAAATTTCTTCGTCTTCGAGATACACCACTTGATTAGTGTATTCAATAATCGGAGTGGCATCTGAAGCTATAAAAAACTCTCCTTCACCAATTCCGAGAACCATTGGACTACCTTTTCTTGCAGCAATGAGTCTGTCTGGATTATCCGAAGAGATTATCACAATAGCATAAGCGCCTATTACTCTCGTTAAAGCCAAGCGAACTGCATCCTGCAGCGCTAAAGATTCTGTTTTTTGTAAGTCTTCGATGAAATTGATGAAAACTTCCGTGTCAGTATCTGATTGAAAGGTGTACCCTTTGCTAATCAAATCTGCTTTTAAACTTCCGTAATTCTCTATTATACCATTATGAATAATAGCAAGCTTTTTGCTCTGAGAATAGTGAGGGTGTGCATTGACGTCATTTGGTTCGCCGTGTGTCGCCCATCTTGTATGTCCAATGCCAATGGTACTTGCATGACTTGGGTTTAGAACAGTTTCAAGTTCTTTAAGCTTTCCTTTTTTTTTGAAAGTCTGGATATTGTTTTCTTCGAGTAATGCTATTCCTGAACTGTCATATCCGCGATATTCTAATCTTTTTAAACCGTTGATTAGTATTTCTTGAGCCGGTCTGTGGCCTATGTATGCAACTATTCCGCACATAAAACTATTTGGTTATTTGAGTGATGTGTAGTAAATTCTTAATTTAATTTCATTGTTGATAAAGGAAGTTTGCCCCAGTCCCATTGTTCTAGGCGCCATTACTACCATTTCTTGTGTCAAAAAATCCGTACCATTTAGTACATTATCAACGAAGATTTGAGTGAAAAAAGTTGTACTACCAGTATAAGATAGATTGTCTTCATCCTTGGTGAATGTAATAAAAGTTTGCTCGGAACTAGATAAATATGACCCCTCAGTTAAGAGACTTTTATCTATTGCATTGCCAGTTAGTGTTCCTGTTGCATTTATTTTATCATTGTCTTGTATGAAGAAAAAGTAAATAAAATCTACAGGTTCAATATATCCTAGATCAATATTAGAATAGGGCAAAGTCAAATCTGATCTGTTAATAATAATATCAGTATTTTGTGAAACGAAGGTTGTCAGAGGCTCTAGATCTATTTTTGGATAAACACCTGATAAGGGATTAAGGTAAGATCTACTGATATTGTCTATTGCATCATAATCTTCCATTAGTGTACTCAGCTTGCTATTGCCAATATCTCTACTCAAATGGGTGTAATGTGCTTCAGTACTCCTGCCTACTAGCATATCAAAACGGTAGGTTGATAGAATCCCACTTTCATTATCAAAGTTTACGTAAATTCCCGTGGTGTCTTCTCTGAGATCCAAGGAAAAAAGGCTATTATTATTTTCTCCGGGAACAATGACCAAAGGATCAAAATGGTATAAAGAAAGTAACAAGGAGTCAAGTGACGCACTGTCCAAGTTTGTTCTTTTTAATCTATCAAAAAGAAATTCGCCAAATAAAGAATCTAACGGAATTGTTAGGACTGTATCAATCGCTGGATTAAAATCAAACGTTAATTCACCAATTGGCTCAGGATCATAATCAGTAAATCGATTGGATAAATATATACCCTCTTTAAAGAGCGTGTCTTTTGCTAGATGTATAGAAATAGATTGATTTACGGCGATATCATCAGATTTGAAATCAGAAACACTTAACACCAAAGAAAGTGAATGAAATACATCTGCAATATTAGGTAAGTCATTCGTCGAATTTAAGTCCTGGTTATACATAGTATATCCAGTAGCTGAAACTTTGCCGCTAATCGAATCTTCAAAAGAGCCAAAAAGGATATTGTTTTGATCCTCGGTTCTTAGACTATCGATATATATCGTAGACACGGGTAAAATAATATCAATAAATGCAACTTTGACATTCGTATTCTCACTGTCTACTTCTAATCCTAGTTCGCTTGGGTCATCACAAGCAAAAAAAAACGGGATCAGCAATAATGCTAATCCCGACTTCTTGAAATAAGTCATTTTATCCAACAAGTTCGTTGTATAAGTTAAAATATGATTCTTCAATGTCTGCGTCTTTTTCAATCTTTTCAATCTTCTCCTTATTACCAACCTCTTCAATTAGCGTTTTAAAACTATCGGTTGACTCTTCATTTGCGTATATAACAGCATCAGCATATTCCGCACCAATTTTGATGAAACCATCATAATCAGCGGTTTTTAATGGATGAAGCATGCTATCATCAATGTCGATCATTTTGACCTTGTCAAAAAGATCGTCACCAAATTTATGAGTAAATTTATTATCATATATGTTAAAAACCGTCTTTGAATCCTTAAAGATTGGATCATTTTTATAAGTGGTGCCGACATACAAAGGGATAAGACTTGTCATCCAGTCATTGCAATGAATAATATCTGGGGACCAACCAAGTTTTTTCACAGTCTCTAAAACGCCTTTACAGAAAAATATGGCTCTTTCGTCATTGTCTTCGTAGAAATTATCCTGCTTATCGTAGAAAACTGATTTTCTATGAAAATAATCTTCATTGTCAATAAAATAAACTTGAAGCTTAGCATTTGGGATTGAGGCCACTTTTATAATCAACGGCTTCTCCTCATCTCCAACAGATATATTTATACCAGAAAGTCGAACAACTTCGTGTAATCGATTTTTTCTTTCGTTTATCAATCCGAACCTTGGTACTAAAATTCTTATTTCCATACCCCTCTCCTGCATTGCTTGTGGGAGTCTTCTCACAAAGTCTGCTACCTCCGTGGTTTTGAGAAATGGATTTATTTCACTCGCCACGTACAGGATCCTTAAATTTGACATAAAATTGAGCTTTATCGTTTTGGGAAGTCTAAAATGACCTCAAAAATACGATATTTTTAGCATATAATCAACGTATTCAATAAGTTGCACTCATTTCTACTTTTTTTCAATGAAAATTATAAGGGAGCCTCAAGAGTTAATAGACTTATCAAAAGCTTTATTGACACATAATAAGACCATTGGTCTAGTACCTACAATGGGTGCATTGCATATCGGCCATTCGTCTTTGGTGAAGCAGAGTATGGCATATAATGATATAACGATCGTTACTATTTTTGTGAATCCACTTCAATTTAACAATCAAGATGATTTGGACAAATATCCTAGTACGTTTGAGGAGGACTTTCAAGTTTTGGATAGCTTAGGATGCCATTATTTATTTGCACCATTATCAACGGACATGTATGCTAATCCTCTTGTTAGAATTGATTTTGGTGCGCTAGATAAAGTTCTGGAGGGGGAATTTAGACCAGGCCATTTTGCTGGTGTAGGGGTTGTTGTGGCCAAATTACTGAATATGGCAAGACCGACCAATGCCTATTTTGGTTTAAAGGATCTTCAGCAGTTTCTACTCATTAGGAAAATGGTGACCGATTTAAGTATGCCAGTGATGATTCATGGTGTGCCAACTGTGAGAGCTTCTAGCGGGCTTGCTTTGTCGAGCCGTAATTTAAGATTGTCGAACAATGGATTGAAAATAGCAAGTAGAATATATGTTGTCCTTAAGCATATTGAAGAACAAATTAGAGATAATGTAGGGTATGAAAATGCACTAATGCAGGGGAAAGAATTAATTTATAATGAAGCAGGTATAGAGGTGGAGTATTTGGAAATAATCGACCCTGAGACCTTACTAAAACCAATAAATAAAATTTCGGTAGTGGCCATTTGTTTTGCCGGTTATGTTGAAGGAATTAGACTTATCGATAATCTATATTTGCGCTAAGATTAATCCAAAAATGTTAATAGAAGTATTAAAATCGAAAATTCATCGTGTGAAAATCACGCAGGCGGAGCTTCATTATGTTGGCTCTATAACCATTGATGAAGATTTGATGGATGCTGCTAATCTTGTCGAAAATGAGAAGGTTCAGATTGTCAATATTAACAATGGAGAGCGATTAGAAACCTACGTGATCACCGGAAAACGAGGTGCTGGTGAAATTTGCATGAATGGTCCAGCCGCAAGGAAAGTACAAATTGGAGATATTATTATCATCATATCTTACTGTTTGATAGACATCAGTGAGGGTAAGGCGCATCAGCCAATAGTCATTTTTCCAGGGGACAATAATAAACTCAACACTTAAGCGATATTTTGAAAGCAAAACTACTATCGACACTAAAATATATTCTCTCCCTAAGTGTGGCAGTAGGATTGATGTATTGGGTTTTTAGTGGGATAGACTGGAAAGTATTTGAGGAAAAGGCAAAGGAAGTTAATTATTGGTGGGTATTTTTCTCGATCTTCATTTCGTTGATTGCCTACTACGCGCGGGCGTACAGATGGAATATTCTACTTCAACCAATGGGCTTTAAAAACCTTTCTATTCATCGTACTACGTTGGCTATTCTCATTGGCTATCTCGCCAATCTTATTTTCCCAAGACTTGGCGAAGTGACTCGCTGTGGTATGATGAAACGTACCGATAACGTGGATATGACCAATTCCTTTGGGACAGTTATCACCGAGAGACTGGTGGATCTTTTGACGTTAATAGTCCTGTTTGTTTTCGCATTGGCTTTGGAATACGATAGACTAATGACTTTTATAGAACAGAATTTATCATTGGCGAAATTAGGTCCATTTAACATCTTGAATATTTTGATGATTCTTGTAGCTGTTGGTTCATTGGGGCTGGTGGGGTTATACTTTTTGTTCAGATTAAATGTGGCTTTTAGAAATTTCGTTTTAAACCTTTGGACAGGAATAATTTCCTTGAAGGATATAAATAATGTCTCTGGCTTTTTGATTTCAACTCTCGTTCTTTGGTTTGTTTATTATTTAATGTCTTATACTATTGTCTATGCCTTACCTGAAACATCCAATCTTGAATGGGAGGTGGGGATTATGCTTCTTGTGACAGGCGGGATTGCTTTATCTATACCTGTTCAAGGAGGTTTTGGCACATATCATACACTAATTAGTGCCATGTTGTCATTGTATTTTGTCACAAGAAATACTGGCGTTTTTCTTGCTACTCTTCTACATACCTCTCAGATAATTGCTACAGCAATATTTGGAGGAGTAGCATTGGCTATTTCATTTTTTATAAAAAGGAAAAAAAATGTCAACACAGAACAAAATATATGAGTTAGATAAATTAATTCAGCGTGTTGATAAGTGGAAAAATTCAGGACAAAAGGTTGTGCTTACGAATGGATGTTTTGATATCCTTCATCTAGGACATATAGACTATCTCGAAAAAGCTAGAAGCCTCGGGCAAAAGCTAGTGGTTGCTGTTAATTCAGATGATTCAGTCAAAAGATTAAAAGGGATTAATCGTCCTATCAACGATCAAGTTTCTAGAATGAGAATACTTGCAGCGTTGCAATTTGTGGATGGTGTTGTTTCTTTTAATGAGGATACTCCATTAAAGCTAATTGAAGAGATTCTACCTGATATATTGGTAAAAGGAAGTGATTATAAAATAGGCAACATTGTGGGTGCTGATATCGTATTGCAAAATGGTGGAAAAGTCAAAACTATTGATTTAGTAAAAGGCTATTCTACCACTAACATTATCAAAAAGTTAATTAAATAGTAATATGATATATTTCGTAATAATTGGCGCGTTCATGATCATAAGTTTGATTGTGAGTAAAAGGCTGAAGAATAAATTTAAAAAGTATGCTCAGATTCCATTGGGATCAGGGCTTTCGGGACAAGAAATAGCAAAGCTAATGTTGGCAGACCATGGCCTTCATGATGTGTCCGTTACCGCGGTTGAAGGGATATTGACTGATCATTATAATCCTGCCAATAAAACAGTCAACTTGAGCCCTGATGTTTTTTATGGCAGATCAGCTTCGGCAGCAGCGGTAGCCTCTCACGAGTGTGGACATGCAGTTCAACATGCAACCGCATATAGTTTTCTTCAATTTAGATCTGCAATGGTGCCGGTTCAAAGCATAAGTGCCAGGGTGATTAATATTGTATCTATAGCGATGATCGCAGGTGCTTTTGTACTTCCTGGATTGATTCCTTACCAACTGGCCCTTCTTATTATTATTGCCTGTTATGGGATTTTCACGCTTTTTTCTTTTATCACATTACCTGTTGAGTTTGATGCAAGTAAGCGAGCGTTGACTTGGATCAAGGAACGTAACATTGTTAGCTCAAAAGAGCACGATATGGCTAAAGATGCCTTGAATACAGCAGCCATGACCTATGTTGTTGCCGCTTTAGGCGCATTAACGATGTTGCTGTATTACTTGATGCTTTTTACAGGGAACAGAGACTAAAAGCCTCGATAGTAGACTAATGGAGGACTCAAGAAATTTTTCAAAACAAATATGCCGAGTTTATTTTTTGTGAGTAACGGTCAATAGCTTTTCTAATTTGATTAAAGAAGGTTGTTTCGACTTGCATATGTTATTAGTATGTAAGTTCAAACAACCTTTTTTATTAATCTTCTTCGTAGTACGCTCCGAATAATATCATCATTTCTTCAGTACTTCTAAGGCCAAATGTAAGTGGATGGTCTTCCCAATTATCATAGGTTGTTTCTAATGTTAAACCTTCTGCAAACTCTAAAGTAATCGGAGGATCCAATCTTAGAATCGGAGGATGCTCGTAATCTGTAGAGATATAAATTAATTCTCCATCTCTTGCACCTCCAGAAATATAAACTTTGAACTCAGTCATGTGCTCATGAGCGTGCGACCAAAGTTGAAAAATATGACGCTTTTTATTGAATTTGAAAGTGCGTTCAATGGTTGTTATTTTACCTGCGGGCAAAAAGAAACTGTCATGATTTAAATTAAGAATTTGAGCTTCATGAACTACTTCTGCTTCTGGGACGGTGTAGATGTTAGCATAGACTTCACCAGTGATGTTATTAGATGACCTGTTCGCATAGTGACTATTTATGTCAAACCCAGCATTTGCAGGAACCTTTAATGCTACGCCATCGGGATAATCATATCTTGTTTTTGGCCATTGTGTGCCAACTACAAATTGGTGAAACTGGGTGAAGAGCAATGTTTCATAATTGTATTCTCCATTGCTCTGATATACATCTCTAATTTCACCCTGGCCTGGATATTGACTTGTGGGCAGATTGTCATTAAAATCGTAAAGTATAAAATGATGGCTTCCGCTCCTCATGCTGATTTCAAAAGCCTTAATATATATAGGCTCTGGATTATTGATTTCTTGATAAATAAATAACTCTCTTTCCTTATTTGACTCGACTTGAAAAGGCTCAACATGGATTTGAAAGCCATTTTTGGGAACCACGAGTTCTTCAAAAGGCAATTCGGTGAATTTGCTCGTATCACTTAAAACATCAACATCAGCTACTAATCCTGATTCTGGAGCACCAGCAAGGATCCATTGTCTTATATATTCTAATTGACCATTGGTTAGTGGGTCTCCGCCTAAAGGCATGATCGATCCGTATTGAGGGTGGTCAGAGTAGAAATGTTCTTGGTCAGGGGCATTTATTTTTTCCCATAAAAAGCTCGTATATAAAGAGGATAAACCTTCGTCACCAACAAGCAGTAACCCATCTTCCTTTGCTGCTTCATTGTCGGGTTCTCTGTTGAGTAGTTGAGAGTAAGAGGCGTCTTCTGTTAAGATCAAGTTGGACTGATTGGCAAAGCTCAAACCAGACGAATGACAGCTAACACAGGAAACATCCCAAATTTCTTTTTGAATCAATTCATAACTTGAGTTGTATGAACTTATGGGAATTGTGGGTTCTGTGTCATCCGGTTCAGATGAATCAGAACAGGAGAAAAATAACATTGGCGCTACAAGTGCGATCGTGCCAATAAGGGTGGGGTATGAAAGTTTAAATGTCATATATCATAAAGATATTAAGATTTTCGATATCAATAAGTCGTAGCAGTTGGGCAACTGCTGGTTATACTAGTTTACTAATAACGGTTACATTTATTATTTGTTGTATCCGCTTTCTGTTGGTTTGCTGGTATTCTCTGCCAGCTTTTGGTCAATGATTATAAACAATGCATTTGATGTCGAATCTAAGAAAGGGCAATGATGATTTGAGGAGATATTTTTTGTTTTCAGTTTGAGAAGGGGGCAAGACCTATTTAAAGTCGGGCAACTTCATTTTGGAACTATTTCAATGTCTTTTTTTAGAGATATTGAAAAAAGGTATATTTCGAGCAACCGATATTTGTGTAATTAGATGTATTCCATGTAAAACTACCATTTGATCATTGGCATAGGTTTTTGAGGATTTCGGAGCGCATATTTCAGAATTTTAACTGAGATAATTCTTGAGAACTTCAATCGGGGATATTTCTTCTCTAGTTCTTGACCTATACTTTTTGGTAAATGATATTTAACAAAGCCAGCACTTAGGTCTATTATGTCAGCTTTGCGAAATGCTTCTGCTTCGATACTTCCTTTTATTTTTCAATCTTATGGTGATTGGTGATCACAAAATTTATTTCATCGAAGAGGAAGTTTAGCTGGTTCTTTTTGCAGTAATCAATGGCCATTTCGGATGAGTTGGATAAATAATCCATGCCTCTACTCACCCAAATATCCAAATCGTGAAAAGCAGCACAGATAGCCAATTTTCGATTCTCTTTCATCAATAAGAGCGTTAAAGAATATTGATAAAGTCGCTGACAATGATGACAGTACGAGGAAAAATCATTTTTCAAAAAGTGCTTATAACTATTTAAAATATTAGCGATCTCTTTCTCACCTGAATAGTCATTTTTTCTTTCTGCTAGACGCATATATTAGTGCAAATTATCTTGATTTGCCATTTTAGACAGCATGTAGATTTGTCCTAAATGATATACATCGTGATAGATTAACCCGCTAATCATAAACCTAAAGGAGTATTGCTCTTCAGGTACAGGCTTATCTAGAAAGTTATTGGTCTGTTCTTCTAATATTTTAATTAAACGCTTTTGCGTGTCTTTAATTCTTCCAAACAAAACATTCATATCTCTCGGAGTATATAAACGACCTTCCCAATCTTCGGATCCATTAACAGATACCGATGTGAATTGTCCTAAAATCTTGTCAATCGTAAATTGTCTCCAAACTATCATGTGCTCAATAATTTGCCCAATTGAATGACTATGGTGTTGTCTATAATTAAGAGAGTCAGGTTTGATATTTTGACAGGGAATTACCATACCAAGGAGATCCCTCAAACGTTTCTTTCAAATAATCAAGAATATTGGTGCTATGCATCCCCACTTGTTTTCATCTTAATATCGTAAGAATTTTAAGCATAAAAAATGCACGACTTAAGCCGTGCATTCATTTGACTAGTACAAAACAATAAAGGCAATTATTTTGCTTCTTCGAATCTTTTGGCTACTGCGTCCCAATCAATGATATTAAAAAAGGCATTAATATAATCTGGTCTTCTGTTTTGGTAATTGAGGTAATAGGCATGTTCCCATACATCTAATCCCAATATTGGTGATCCGGCACATCCTACTCCAGGCATTAGAGGATTGTCTTGGTTTGCTGAAGAGCAGACCTCTACTTTACCGCCAGGATGTACACATAACCATGCCCAGCCTGAACCAAATCGTGTAGCAGCGGCGTTGCTAAATGCTTTTTTAAAATCGTCGAACGAACCAAAAGCTTCATCAATCGCTGCGGATAGTTCACCTGATGGCGACCCACCACCAGTTGGACTCATGATCGTCCAGAATAATGAGTGATTCCAATGTCCACCACCATTGTTTCTTACAGCGACATTATCTGAATGATCTTTCATCAATTCATCTAGTGATTTTTCAGCCATATCAGTGCCTTCTATTGCACCATTTAATTTCGCTACATAGGCCGCATGATGCTTTCCATGATGTATTTCCATTGTTTTACTATCAATGTTAGACTCAAGTGCGTCATGAGCATATGGTAAATCTGGTAATTCGAATGCCATAATTATGTCAATTTATTTTTAGTTGAAAAATTAAATTTATGATCTATAAAACACTGTGCTTTAAAAATTGTTTCCTCTCATTTTATTAAAAAACGAAAGCATCAGCATTTCACAATCTTCTTGAAGGATTCCCTGTACAACAGTCGTTTTTGGATGTATAATATCCACATTTTTTGATTGATATCCACGTTTCGTATCTTTTGCTCCGATCACGAGTCTATTTAGCTGACTCCAATATAAAGCTCCGCCGCACATTATACATGGTTCAAGCGTAACATATAATGTGCAATCGTTTAAGTATTTTGAACCTAAGTAATTTTGTGCAGCAGTAATAGCCAACATTTCAGCATGAGCGGTTACATCATTTAATCGTTGCACCTGATTATGTGCCTTCGCAATTATTCTGTTATTAGCAGTGATAATTGCACCAACAGGTATTTCCCCTTCTTCAAAAGCATTATGAGCTTCCTGAAGTGCCATTTTCATAAAATGATCGTCAGAATGTATAGAAAGGCTCATTTTATTCTAATGCTTTCCATCATTTCCTTCGCTGCATCCTGCCATACTGTTCTCATTCGGGCTGGTGCGCTGAAATTGAAAAGGAGTACTTTATTATTTCTAATCGTGTACATTATATAAGTGTACTTTGAGACAGGATTACTTCCTCCTCCAAATGTTTGTGATTCGTCCGAAACTTTGGAAGTGAACTCAAAAATCGCAAATCTTCTATCTCCTACAGCGCGTATTTCGTCATTAATAAAATGAACCTCAGTAAAAAGATTAGAAATGTTAGCCCTATAAAAATCGCTTAAAATTTCTAAATCTTCCCCGGCCCAAGGGCTACTGTTTTCATTGATTCCAAGATCAATCTGCCGATTCTCGTTTGTATACATTGCCAAGGGCTTACGAAAAGCATTGTAGCGATTGATAAGATCTGATTGTGACATGGGTCGAAATCCAACAGGTATTTTCATACTAATATTTTTGTCAACTTTAACCCGTTCCAAGGCTTTTTGCCCCATTAGAGGAACGATATTGAAAAAAATTAAAATGACGACAAAAATCTTATTTAGCTGATTATTCATTGAGGCTTGAAATATTTATATCAAAGCTAAAACTATTGTTAAATTTGCCCTTGTTTTTTATCAAAGATCAAAAAAAATATCATGTTGAGATCGCATACCTGCGGAGAGTTGAGAAGTGAACATCAAGGTCAAATTGTGACCTTGGCGGGCTGGGTTCAAAAGGTTAGGGACAAAGGAGGAATGATTTGGGTAGACCTTCGTGATAAGTTTGGTATAACCCAATTGATCTTTGAAGAAGGAAAGACGGATGCAAAAGTGCTTGAGACGGCTAGAAAAGTAGGGCGCGAGTTTGTCTTACAAGCAGAAGGGGAAGTCGTAGAGCGAGTGGCGAAGAACGGAAAGATACTTACTGGCGATATTGAAATTAAGGTGGCGACCTTGGTGGTGCTTAACGAGTCAAAAGTTCCTCCTTTTATTATAGAGGATGAGACTGATGGGGGAGAAGAATTACGTATGAAATATCGATATCTTGATCTTCGACGAAATGTAGTTCGTAAGAATCTAGAAATCCGTCATCAAATGCTTCAGCATACGAGAAGATATTTATCAGACGCGCTTTTTACGGAGGTAGAAACGCCTTATCTAATCAAATCAACACCTGAGGGTGCACGGGATTTTGTTGTTCCATCGAGGATGAACTTAGGTCAATTTTATGCCTTACCGCAAAGCCCACAAACCTTTAAGCAGTTGCTCATGGTGTCTGGTTTCGATCGATATTTCCAAATAGTAAAGTGTTTTCGAGATGAGGATTTAAGAGCAGACAGACAGCCTGAATTTACTCAGATTGATTGTGAAATGTCCTTCGTGACTCGTGAGGATATCTTGGAGACGTTTGAGGACTTGATTCGTTATTTATATAAGACCATCAAAAACGTTGATCTTCCTAAAGTGGAACTGATGCCTTATGATGTGGCCATGTCCAAGTATGGCTCAGATAAGCCTGATTTACGATTCGGGATGGAATTTCAAGAAATTACCGCTTTGGCTCAAGGCAAAGATTTTGTAGTTTTCGATAGTGCTGAAATGGTTCTAGGAATCAATGCTACTGGATGTGCAGACTATACAAGAAAGCAAATCGATGCATTAACAGAGTTTGTGAAAAGACCGCAAATTGGCGCTAAGGGGTTAGTTTATGTCAAGTGTAATGCAGACGGCACATTTAAAAGCTCGGTAGACAAGTTCTATGCACAGCAAGATCTTGCTGCTTGGGCAGGAAAATTTGAAGCAAAGCCAGGAGATTTAATGCTAATCTTGTCGGGGACAATTGATAAGACCAGAAAGGCTTTGAGTGAGCTCCGCTTAGAAATGGGTTCCAAGCTTGGACTAAGAGACAAAAAGAAAGTAGCAGCAGCTTGGATAGTTGATTTTCCTTTGCTTGAATGGGACGAAGACTCAAATAGATTCCATGCGATGCATCATCCATTTACTTCACCCAATCCTGAGGATGTTAAATTACTAGATTCGGATCCAGGGGCTGTGAAAGCAAATGCTTATGATTTGGTGATTAATGGTGTAGAGATTGGTGGTGGATCAATAAGAATCCACGACAGAACGATGCAAGCTAGAATGTTTGAAGTACTCGGGTTCACAAAAGAAGCAGCTCAAGAGCAATTTGGTTTCTTACTGAATGCATTTGAATATGGAGCACCGCCGCATGGAGGAATTGCCTTTGGTTTTGATAGATTGTGCGCACTTTTTGCAGGTCAGGATAGCATTAGGGATTTTATCGCCTTCCCTAAAAATACCTCTGGCAGAGACATCATGATTGATTCTCCTTCAGCGATTGATGGAGCGCAATTAGATGAGTTGAGATTGAAATTGAATTTATAGACTGTTTTCGCTAAATTTCGGGAACCTTACAGCAAAATCTAATGACTAAGAAGTTCATCATATACAGTTTGCCACTCATTATACTATTTGTGGCTGTCGCTTTATTCGAACCATATATATACAGACACTGGTTAACCCAACTTGAAAATTGAGCCCCCATAAATCGGATAAAATAGATTATTTCAATTTATTTTTCGAGACAAAAGTACGTTTAAAGTGATTCAGGGTGGTTTGAAATGCTAAAATTTCATTC
>Ga0208646_1000726_pt1 | contig 19188 bp, 10 predicted proteins | sample AntAceMetag02UK8_FD_184762 | JGI IMG/M metagenome (GOLD analysis project Ga0208646, IMG submission 184762) | Saline lake microbial communities from Ace Lake, Antarctica - Antarctic Ace Lake Metagenome 02UK8 (SPAdes) (version 2) | ecosystem: Environmental > Aquatic > Non-marine Saline and... | reverse complement strand
AAATGGGCGAAATATTGGACTTTAGAAATAACTGATGCCGTTGAAGAATTAGCTGGAAATGGTTTTATTGACAATTTACATAATATTGATATTGATGTTGGTAGAGGAACGATAACCTGTAAATATAATTTTTAGATTTTCTAATAATCTAAAATAGTTTATTTACCCATTTATTTATTATAATATATTATATTACAAATGAAATATTTCTGGATAAATTTACACAGTGCTCATACCAGAAGAAACAAAATATTAAAAGAATTTGCTGATAATAATATAACGGAACATTATCGTGTAAACGCCTATCCTAGTATAGATGATTCGAAGAGATCCAAAGAAAGTGCTTGTTGTAGGTCTCATATACAAGCGATGACTCATTTTTTATTAAATACAAATGACGAATATGCTTTAATATGTGAAGACGATTTAACATTTGAATTAAAAAAATATTGGAAGCAAAGTGTAGAAGATGTAGTAAAAAATGCTCCATCAGATTGGGGTATTATACAATTAGCAACAATTATTCAAAATATTGAACCTAAATTTTGTGATAGAGAGCTTTATTTTAAATGGAGTGAACAAAAATCCTCTTCGTGTTTGGCGTGGGTAATTAATAGAAAATGTGCCATTAAATTATTAAATATTTATCTATCAAAATATAATATGTTTAATATACCAACCCCTGATTGTTTTAGTAATGGCATTTATAGTATAGTTAATAAACATACCGAATATATTAGTTATACCTATAAATTTCCTATGTTTATTTATCCAGATGACAACGATAGTCAAATATGTAACTCACTAGATTTACATAGAGCTTCTAAGCGACAATTATTACAATATCTTGAAAAGAATGATTTATAATTATATTTTTCTGAATTTATATCACACATATATATATATATATATATATATATATATGCTACCTGTTAAATATATCAAACCTGGTACTAATTATGGTAATAAAACTTTACAACATCATATATATAGCATAAATGGTTTTAATGATGTAAAAAACTACGATGTTAGTAATTGTAAAATTAATGTTACAGCTAATGAAGTTGTAAATACTGACGATGTTAATATTTGCCTGAATATAATGATGCTTCCAAGGGAAATTATAGATTTAGAAAATAATAAAGATGGCAAACTTACTGACTTTATAGAAAGTTTACAAAGTTTTGATTATGTATTTAAAAATGTGTTTATTGTAATTGATTCTACTAATAAATATGAAAATGCTGAAATAATGAGCATTGATTTTTTTATTGCCTCATTGAAACATAATAAAATAATAACACAGGACGCCAAGATTAAATGTGACTTTTTAGAATATAAAACTAAGCAAAATGAATACAAAGATATATTGAAAACAATTTTTTCTTATAATAACGTGGATGATATATGCATAGAACGAACATACAAAAACGCGTTTGCTTACTATTATTCATTATTCAATTCTCCTTGCCAATATTTATTTCATATGGACTTATTAAGAAATAATGGGGTTTGTTATATAAAAGGCGAAACTAGTTCTATTGAAAATAATTATATACTAAAAAGTGTCGAACTTCTACAAAGATACAAGGACGTTATTTTTGTTGGAATCATAGGTGATAGTAATATTTTTACATACAATTCAATAGTTCCATCACATTTTTCAATTTATTTTGATAACAAAGAAAATATATCATTACAATGCTTTGTTAATGATACTACAAAATGGAGAAATTTATTTCCATATAATAAATGCTTTTATAGATATCAAACAGAAAATGCGATAAGTAGTGAACTTAATGAAAAAAATGCTACATCTATATCGTTACTCCCTAATGAAATTAACATATTAAAGATCAAATATAAGTAAGATGTGTTATGTTAAAAGTGTAAATAAAGATGGAATATCAAGATATTACTATTGCTTGCCTATATAAATAAAATTAAATTTGGGCAGTTCACTTCACTCTTCTTAACAATATTAACCTAAAATCTTTAAAAATTTCAATTTTAAAGTGTTCATCGAGTACTTTTTTACAATAAAATGCCCATATTAATAACTCTTCGTTTCCAAATATTTTATTATTATTGGCTTGTTTATTTATATCATTTACTGTTTGCTCGTTTCTTTCTTTTTCATAACCTTTCCATCTAGAATTAAATTCAAGAGCTTCATATGTATTCAATATATCAAAGATATTATTATTCTTTTTTATAAATTTAACAATATCATTGCTGTAAAATGTATAGTTATGTTTAAGATTATAATATAAAAAATTGTCCAATGTCTTATAATTTCCTAACATAGCATAATCTATATCTTTATCATGTTGAAACCACCACGAATTAGAACCATTGAAAAAATATAGAGTATCCTTATTAAATTTTGTAAATTTTATTTCATTTTTTATTAACACATCAAATCGTAGAAAAAATATATAATCATAATTTTCTTTTTGTATTTTGTTATAAGTATCTATTATTCTGTCAAAAAATATACCAGACATACCTATATTATTTATATTGAAATATAAAGTGTTTATAACATTATAGTTATTTACTACGGAAATAATATTATCTTCCAATTCTTCCTTTGAATTATAATTATAAACATTATTTTCCTTCCACTTATTTGATATTTGATTATCATATGTTGAAGTATTTAAAATTATATCAAACGAACAGTCGATATTATTTTTTATTATATTCGTTTCTATATATGTAAATGCGTGTTTAAAGTTTCGAACTAATCCATTAAATGATAATAACACTTTCATATATATAATATATATTATTGAAATATTTATATTTTTTCTTTAATTATACACATTTGAAGATTTTACATTCTTGTTTTTTTTACTCTGTGAAAACGGCGTTTTAGACCCTTGAAGATTTAAAATCGCACAATTCGGTAAATTAAATATAAAATTGATATAAAAAAGATATGTTGTATTCTTATATACAATATGAATACTATGTATGAAAAGTATATTGGCAAATATGGAAATTTCTCTCACATCCTCAATATTGAAATTGACAAAAGTTTAAGTGAAGATGAAAAACATATAATTCTTTACGATATATACGATTTAATTAATGAAAAAGATATTAAAAAAAATATATCAAATATGAATATCATTATCAAATGGAGGGTTTATGATAACTCTAATTTATTACATTACTATACAGGGGGTGATGGCATTCTTGGTGATGTAGCAATTTACGAGCATACAAAATTATTGTTAACTGACATAAACAAAGTAACAACTAGTGATAAGTTTAAAATTTATCTTAACAAACCGCTTACTAAATCTATTTGTATGTTGAATAAAACTATTTAGGGTGCCATTTTAAATCTTCAAATGTGTAAATTACCAAGGGTGTAAAATATTCAAATGTGTATATCTGCAACATCTTCACCGACAATTGCTTCATCGATAATTTCTTTTAGTTTTCCCTTATCTCTCAAGGTCAATGCTATCATATGGTCATTACCTGGGTGTTCTATGGTAGTACAATTTGGTGACTCTAAATATATGGCATGTTTTTTATCAGCACCTTTATTTCCGTTGACAGAATAATGTATATCAACCGGAGACGAAAATGGGCGGAAATTATTTAAGTCCAATGCCTTTTGGTATTCTTCGTCTTCTGGATGTAAGGTTCTCAACCACTTACATGTATTGGGAGCATTATACACGTCACCAATCAAATCTTCTTTGCGGCCAGTTAGCACTGTTTGAGGACTAAAAGCGAGTACCTTGTCAAACCCCAACAATTGTCCATATAGAATGGCAGCATACCCACCAGCCGAGCATCCTAGACCAACAATGCGTTTATATTTTTTTCGGCTTATTAATTCTCTATACATATCAATCGTGTCTTTAAAACATGTTGTTGAATTTCTAATACCAGCAATATAATAACGACAGTTAATGTCACGCAAAAATAGTTTATCTATGTTTGTATATGATTTTAAGAAATTATAGAAAATAAAGGTGGGAATAGATTGCTTCCAACCCATACCAGCAAACGTTATCAATAAGGTATCTCCACCGTTATCTTCCATATAATAATCGTCCATATCTTTCCATGGATGTCCTTTATGCTTATCAGAATAATCTATGTCTCCTATGGCAATGGGTGTTACGCTATTTGCCTCTGTATTCTTTATTAAATCATTATATGTAAGAGTGATATTATCCAAAATGGGTATATATCTTTCTATGTAACTAGAAAAGTTGCTATATTGAGAAATATCGTGCTTGATTTGACATCCTTCATCATCAAACATAAACCCGATTAATACTGTGCGAATACCACTTGTAACCGGAGTAACTCTATGTAATAATGACGAATCAAATATAATAATTTGACCCTTTTTCAATTTGAATTCTAGACCTAATTCGTCAAATACTAAACAACCACCTTCATATTCATCCGGGTCGGTTAAACTACATATTGTGGACATTTTTCTATACTTTGTATCACCTGTTGTATCTCTATGTGCTTGATAAAAGCCTTCTTGGTCTCCATAATATTTCCCTATTTTCCACGCCTCACGATATTTAATATCACCAAAATGTGTATTTATTTCCTTATACATATTATCAAAATAAAAATTATCTATCATTCTAAGAGTAGGGCGTTCGTTAATGTAAAAATCCTTGCGTTTTTTTTGTTTAATATCTACACGTTGTCCAACTTGACCATCGTGAAATTCTTTGTCTTGAATATAAGTCAATATATCATCAATAAATTCATTCGTTTCAATGTCATCATATAAAAAGATTGAAGTATTCATAAATTCTTTATAATATAACGCTAAGATTATTTTTATATTATATTTTTCGATTGTATATAAAATGGATTGTTTCATTTATTTCTAGATAGTGCGTTTTTATTTACACACTGACATAATGAAGTAAAACTATATGATAAAAGTCATCTGGCAAGTTCTCTCTAAAATGAATATGGTCGGTACCTTGAAATATCATTAGACCACCCGCATTACAATCCACCTCAATACATTCTTCTTTCGGGGGTGTAAAATCTGATCTTCCTTTGTGTTTTACCGGCTGTTTCACCTTGTGTAGAAAAATTGGCCAATGTGAATTATCTGGTTTGTTAATAAGGAACGATACTGTATATTCACAGTCAGCACGGTCGGTGTGAGCGGGTAAATCTGAATCATTTACGTAGGCGGATAAATAAGTGTAACTAGGCATTACTTTCTTACCCACAATTTTTTCAATTAAAGGTAACACTTCGTAATGTAATATTCTAGATAGAGGTTCGTTATGTGACTTGAACCTTCTAGATTGCTTATCGCCCAATACATAAGTTCCATTTTCTATAGTTGTTGAATAATATTTTTGACAAATGGCCAAGGTAGACGTATTTAATACGTTTTCAACCACAACCGGACTATATTCATCAAACGTATATGATTTTTGTAAATTATCACTATTTAAAGCACTATAAATATTATCACCCTTTATGTCTGTTATTTCGCCATCTATTACATCTATTATAGATGGTTTTCGACTATTTATATATTCTAATACAATCTTCTTAAAATAATTAAACTCACCTTTGAATGTATAATTAAAACTCTTTTCACCTCGCCAACTTTGCGAAATTTCATCATTTTCAAACCTTTTTAAAACGGTTTTAAGCGTTTCTGTGTAATCTTCTGGAACAGCGGATGCCTCTGTACTAGTAGTAGTATTCGTATTCGTATTCAATTCCATATTTGTACTTGCCAAGTTATCATTTGATTTAACATTTGTAATTAGTTCTACCGGTAAATAATTTGTCGTACCGTCTTTCTCTCGAATATAAATATTTAAGAAATAAGATTCATTGGAATTATTATTGTAAATAGTATGCTCCACTTCATTATCTCTACTATTTCGCGATGATTGTATTATATTATCATATATTAGCAACGACCCCATATTATTGGAGACAGTTTCATTTATCTTTATAAATTTGGTCTCCATAACGTTATTCAATGGAACTGTAATAGTATAGATTCGTTGTCCCAGTTTTTCAGTGTACTTCTTTCCATTTTCACTTGTAATATCATATGCTTCCATAAACGGTCCATGACTTTGATTAGGCAAATATTTAAATATATTCATATTTTCAAAGAAAGTTGCTTTAATACCCGTTATTTTTTCAATTTTATTTATCGCATTTGGTAAATTTTTATTATTAATCCAACAATTTAAAAATTTGGATGTTGATTTTGTAAAATCACAATTATCAATTATTTGCTTACATTCTACTTCGCTGAGGAAAGCATCTAATTTATATATTGATTTTTTATCCGTTATTTTTGTAAAAGGTGTTGTCAGATTTGATAGTTGCGTATATTTATATATCGGTTGACTAGTGGTTATCGGAGTCTCAATACTATTTACAACAGATGTGAGTGTCGTATCTTGTATGTTTGTAATGTTATTATTATTATAGTACGCCGGATTAAACTCTGAATATAATCTCTTTGAATTACATTCTTTAAACCATAAATTAAAGGCATATTTTTCTCCTTTTATTACTGGCATACCAGCATGTTCTGATAAAGGATGTTTTACGTTCGTTCCAGAATATGTATTTTCGAATACCAATAATTTCCCTTGTTTTGGTAAAACATTTACATTTACTCTATTTAATCGCGTAGAACCACCTTCTTCCACCTCATTTAAATATACTAGGGCAGTTTTTAATCGTGCGCCACCATATTTCATACATCTTAGTGTTTTGTCCGACCCATTATGCTCCCAACTATCATAGTGATTACGATATTCAGCATTTGTATCATAATATATTACCTGGTAGGCTTCGGCATTTTCTAATGGAATACCAACTACACTGGCTATTTTTTCACCAATGTTTTTTGTGATTTCATCGTGATTATGTTGAATCCAAGTATTTAAGCTAGTTCTACCGGTGGATTCAGTTCCTTGTTTTTCATAACTTACCAAGCTACGCACCATGGAGTTTTTTGAGATATTAATCATATGGTTACATTCGTCTTGTGTCAAAAAATTATCTATTGTCAACACTAATGGCTCTTTATTATGTATCTCCTCTATTGTAGTTTTTTTACTGGGTTCAACTATCAATAAATCAGATAAATCGATGGCATCCATTATAAATATAAATAGACAGTAAATGTTTATATTTATTTCAGTTTATATTATTGAATTTACATCCTTGAAAATTAATAACTACTCAAACTCTTGGTATAAGGGTTTTCCTTAAACGCGGTTAATATATCAGGATTAATTCTTTCACAATCTTGACAATTGTCGTAATATTGGGGCATATTGATTTTGCCGTATGTTTCTAAAGAGGGTATTGCGTTGTTTGTACCTCCGTTTCCATTTCTTACCCACATTCTATTATTATTTCTGTCGGTTTCATTCTTATCTATTTGAATTCTTTGGTCATGGTTTAACATTGCCATTCCACCTTGATTAGGTCTATTTACATACGTCTTGTTCACATTATTACGCTGATTATAGGCGGCATTATATAGAGGAACACCACTATTCATTCCACCATCTCCATAATATTCGCAACTGGTAGTATCTCTTTCTTGTTCGAAAGATTGTTGTTCTGATACTTTATAACCGCCGTCTTTCTGTCCCTCTACATTCAAGTGAGTATTATCTAACAGTCCCTCGGTCGTTTCTCTAATAGTAGTTGGTGTACGATCCGCTGGATTAAATACACGTGGCGCATTTACCGTCATTTGGACATTACCACTTGGATTAATATTTCCTATCACGTTTTCTTTTCTAGAAGGTCTTAATATATCCATCAAAGGGGCTACTGCGGATTTCATAAACCCACTGATAAACCCAAAACCTAGGTCGTTTTGTACAGTGGAACGATTGTTGGGTAATACTTTATATCCTCCAATACCATAATCACCTGAACTGGCTGCCCCATTTCCTCGGGCAGAAGGATTTGTTACAGGAGTTGCCTCTAATTGTGGTCGTTTAGGCTGTTGATGTTCGCTCGGTGTATACATTTTTGTACCCGATGGATTTGAATCCGCGCCAAAATATTGTCTGGATGTGGTTGTTCTGTTCACATCTCGATCTACTTGAATGGAACGTGCGGTTTGTCCTTTCTCTAACCCGGTTGTAGTTAACCATCTGTCAGGAGTGTTGATGAAATAAGTGTCGGGTAAATATTTTTCTACCTTGCCTTGTGTTTCTTTTGTCGCAGGGGCGTTATTATAATAATGAGCGGGACCTTCATGATTCGCTAATCCAAATGTTAATTTGGGATTGGTCGCAGTACGTAGTTGGTCTACATTTCTATCTGTCCATTTATCACGTGCTGCCATACCAGAATTGAACCCTAATTGACCCTCTGTTCCATAACCCGCATCTAAACCAGGTCCAACCTTTTGCTCGTCCCATAATTTCACATTCGACATTTTTGAACCGGGTATAACTCTTGATTGGTAAAAATCAGTTTGATTGGGTGCGCCATGGGCATATCTAATGTCCTTTTGAGGAGTAAATAAGGGGGCTTGTTCTTGTTTTCTGATTTGCTGACTACCCGAACCTATCATATTATCCAATACTGTTTCTGATATATTTACGTCTTGTGTGCTTCCTCTTACTTTACCTCCAAAAAAGGGTGCCATATTGTTATGCTTAAAATTGGTCTTACTTACATTTTCTCCCGTTAAACTTGTGAAATTATTTGTTTTTGCTACATTTCCAAATTGATCGGGACCATTTTTATATTTTTGATACACATCTGGTTTGAAATAACGGTCTGTCACTGTGTTTGGGTCACGGTATACATTTGGATTATTATTATTAACGGGTGCTAATTTTGGATAATTAATAGGGGGTGGTTCATTATTGGGCAATGAATTTACACGTTTCCCCATGCTTTCATAACCTTCTTTTTTATTTTCTTGATTGGATGCTACAAATAATCCTCCTAATGCTAATAGTGGAACAGCTAACTCCATTTATATATGTTATATATATATATATTTTTTATATAACATATTACTTTTAATGAATTGGGTTTTGCGTGGGGTTTTGCTTGGGGTTTTGCTTGGGGTTTTGCCCCCATACGACAATCAATTGGTGAGGTTTTGTGTTATGTGGAGATATATTTATACTTTTCCGTTTATACTTTTCCGTTTATACTTTTCCGTTTATACTTTTCCGTTTATACTTTTCCGTTTATACTTGTCCACATGTTTGAGACACTGAACAATTGTTTACGTTGGCTCCCGAACCATATCCAGTAAATACATTCGATGCTAAAACATTGCCATTATTATTTGATGAAATACATGGGGCTTTTGCCACAAAATAATCTTTCTCTAAAATTCGCGTATTCAAGTTATTTTGAAAAGGAATACATGTATTTTCTTGTGGATTTAATGGAAGGATATAATTGTGATTTTGTTCTAAATCTCTGTACCACCAAGCAGGATTTGTCACTCTTGATTGTTCTGTAAACGGATTACATGTAGAATACTGAATAGGAGATGTCTTCACCTCTGCTTTTTTATAATTATTACTTTCACAATCTTTTGTCAATGGTCTTGTTAAACCCAATAAATCACTCTCTAAATTAATGGTGTTGGTCTGTAAATTGGCTCCCCATTGTTCCATTCGAATATGCGGGTCATCCATAAAGCAAGGATTAGCTCCCCATCCTGGTTTATTCAACATATATCTTCCTGCTCCAGTTGCTTCCTGTAATTGCTTTTTTATTCTACATGGGTCATCATGAAATCTAGTAAATGACATTTATATTTATATATAATAAATATTATTTATTATAAATATTTTCATATCAATTACAACAAATAACATTTAAATACATTTTAACGAAACTGTATATGTCTAAATATCCCGTTGTTATACTCTTTCGCCATAACAATTATTCACATATTGATGACTTTATTCATGAAAACACTTCTAACTTGGAATGTTCCATTACAATTACAAATACAATAGACGATTTACAAAAACTATTCAATCCAAATTATCATCTATTGGTTACGTACGGCGATAGTTATCAAGAATATGATTATATTTCCACTATATTGCCAAGTAGATTTTCCAGTCGTTGGTTTCATAAATCCAATATTACAAATATCGATGAATTTAATCATAATGTAAATTATTGTTATATAGATAATGTCATTCGTTGTCGTGAAAATACCAGACCCATTTTTTCCATATTCACTACTTGTTTCAAAAGTTATGAATATATTGATACGGCATACAATTCTATTAAATCGCAAAGTTTGATTGACTGGGAATGGGTCATTATGGATGATACACCAGAAGACGAACATTTTGATTTTCTAAGGAGTAAATTATCAGGAGACCATCGTGTAAGATTATATAAAAGGGATAAAAATAGTGGTAATATTGGCAATGTGAAAAACGAGGTCATTTCTCTCTGTAGAGGAAAATATATTCTTGAGATGGATCACGACGATGAAATATTAGTTGATTGTCTGCTAGATGCCTATAACATATTTCAAACAGACGAACAAATAGGCTTTGTATATGGAGATACCATACATTTATATCGTGATGGCAGCAATTTCAATTACGGCGACTTTATTTGTAAAGGCTATGGAGGATACTATATGGAAAAGGTAAAAGGTAAGTGGGCATACGTCTACAATACGCCAAACATTAATAATATTACCCTTAGTCATCTTGTGTGCTTACCGAATCATCCTCGTATTTGGAAACGGTCTGTTTTGGCGGAGCTAGAAAGTTACTCTGAATTTTTACCTATATGTGACGATTATGAAATATTGCTGAAGACTTGTTGTAGTAAATACAAGGTTGTTAAAAATAACAAGGCACAATATATTCAATATATGAATGATGGCGGCAATAATTTTTCCAATATTCGAAACGCGGAAATTAACCGTATTGGTCCTAAATATATCAGTCCCATGTTCTATGAAAAATACAATGTCCATAGTAAAATGAAAGAAAATGATGCGTATGAAGACGAACATTATATCACCAATCAATCTCAAATTTGGATGAGAGGAGAGAAATACAAACACAAAAAAATGAACCAACGAATTAATTTAAATTATGATAAACAATATTGTATCTTAGATGATGCTATTGACAATGTAGAAATCGTAGAACGATTGAGAGAATTATATAAAGACGATCGAAACGATTTTTTGTTTTTAAGTAATAGATTGAAACACGGAGAGTTACATCAAAAATTGGAAACAATCGGTTTTGATAGAATGAAATGCTATTCCTATATTGAGTGTACGGAGGAACAACTAATCAACTATTTTAAGATGATGTACTTGAACGATAATTGCGAACACGAGATCTTACAAAATAACAACAAAGAGAGAAATTCAAGGATAAATTACACAAAACAACAACAATCTAGAGTATTTATTATCCATAACAATCGTACAGGTGGGTCCGATAAATATATAAACGATATCATTACCAGTTATCCCAACAATGAATATGTGTTTTTGACCAATCAACATGTCTTACAAAAATATTCATATACTGTGAATGATGTTATTATTATACAAAATCTATTGAACAATAATATAGAAATAAATGACATTATAGAAATTTATAAACAATATAAAGTAAATATTATCATTCCTATACACGATTTTATTTGGTTGTGTGAAGAACAGCATATATACACGGACAATATTCCGTCAGCATATTTGAATAAAAATATTAGTGTCTCGGATAATGTAAAACATCTATTTTATATCGCATGTAAGGTGATAATGAATTCACAATTCACCTTTGATATTTATTCAAAATATTTCGATACAAGTAATTTTACCACATGTTATCCGAATGATTATCAAATTCAAACAGGTATAATACATGTTCCTGAGATAGTAAACGATTGTATAAATATCGGTATTTTCTCTCCCCTATCCAAGTTTAAAGGAGAACGGTATGTTCGTTACTTACGAGACAAATATGGCTGTGCTACCATCCAGTTTCAAATAGTTGGACAAAATATTCCATACTATAATGAAAGTGAATTTTACGATTATATTAAGACATATAATATAAACGGGTTTTTACTATTGAATGAATGGGGGGAAACGTATGGATATCTATTGACTAAAATCATAAATTCAGGATTGCCTCTATTATACAATAATTATGGGGCTGTAAAAGAACGACTTGCCGGCGTACGACCTGAACCGAAACACTATTTTAAAGTATTTGACGAAGAATATATGGACAATAACGAATTCAGCGACGATTCTGAATATTTGTATACTCTATTAAATAAACAATTTAACAGTTTTATTTCTTATATACATCAAAATCAAAATCAAACGCAAAGAATGAATAAAGATTTTAAAATTGTGACTAGTCCATTATACGATGAAATATTCCTTTATAATAATTATACTATAAAACCATCTATTAAAGATATACATAAACAAAATAATACTGTTTTAATTTATACAGGATTTGCGAATACATTGTGGAATTATTCACATTTACAAAATAACTCTCTGGGAGGGTCAGAAAAAGCTGTAGCATATCTTAGTAAAGAGTTTCCGTCAAACTACGATATTATTGTTTGTGGTGATGTATTGGACGAAACTGTAGATAATGTTCATTATATGAATTCATCAAGTCTGTGTATGTTACTAAATACTCGTTCGTTCCATACAATTATTGTATCCCGATTTGTATCTTTTTTTGAGGATTATCCTTACTTTTCTTGTGCTCAACTATATGTTTGTAGCCATGACAGCATTGGGCTAATCAATCGCACATGGAATGACAGTGATATTGAAAGAGATAATATAAACAAACTCATGTTAAAACACGACAAACATATTACTGGTGTCATCGCTTTGACTGAATGGCATAAACATAAACTGACAAAATTATATCCACATATAGAATCTAAAATAAAAATTATAAATAATGGTATTCAAATAAATGAATTTTCCAAGGTCAATATCAATACCAATGCCAAAATACCAAACAAATTTATATGGACGTCGTGTAGTAATCGTGGATTAACTATTTTATTGAATATGTGGAGTAGCATATTAAATGTTATTACAGATGCAACCCTAGACATTTGTTCTTATCATGATTTTCCATCGAGTATAGACGATTATGAAATGAATAAAATAATAAAATCAAACAAGTCTATTACACATCACGGAAAACTGAATTCTCAAGAGTTATATACATTAATGTCTCAGGCAGAATTCTGGTTATATACAAATACTATAGAAGAGAGTTCATGTATCACGTCATTAGAAATGCTTATGAGCGAAGTGATTTGTCTCTATTATCCAACTGCTGGGTTAAACGATACTATAGGGGAACACGGAATACCTGTATATATGGGTGAAGAAATTGAAACAATATTAAAGTTATCAACTGAAAAAAAAGAACTGCTAAAGAAACTAGGTAAAGAATACGCCATGACATGTTCGTGGATAAATAGAGCTAATCAATGGAGTGCATTGTTAGGATTAAATATTGTTGAACCAGAAGATAAAATAAACTGGGCGTTTTACTCTTCTCCACAATTTGAAAATAAAATGGTTCTTCAATATATTGACAATTTAAACACAAACTATCCAAATTATCATATATATTTAACTAGTAATAGAGACGATTTTTTTATTAATTGTCCTGACAAAATTACATTTATATATGAAGTATTTGATACTGAATTAATAAATACATTACATAATATCGAATATAGTTTTTTAAATACGGAACCATTGAATATACCTATACGATTACAATATGTTTTAGATGTATTAAAGTTATATCAATCGTGGCAATATTACGATTATAGTAAAAGCAACTTAATAATTCTTGAAGAAAATGGTATCGATATTCTATGTAAAACGTATTTACCATATAATTGTGGTAGTAACGAATTAATAGAACTTACCAATTTAAATAAAAATATAAAAAAAGAATACGATTTTGGCATTATTAATGGGTCAAATGGACATAATATTGGTAGGCGACAACAAGTGGTTAATTATCTTAAAGAAAATAACTATTCAATAAATATAATAAGTGGTTGGGACAAAGAACGAGATATTGAATTGGCAAAATGTAATATTATTTTAAATATACATGGATTTTTCCAAATATCATCAAATATTTTTGAACATATTCGTTGCGATAGATTATTAGAAGCAGGTTTTACCATTTTATCGGAAACATCATATAAGTTAGACATGTCTTTTGTTAATAAATATACAAACCTTAAGCAATTGTCGTACGACGATTTTTTCAATATAAATAATAAACCAAAAATAATAGATTGTTTCACTTTTTACAATGAAATAGATTTATTAAATTATAGATTATCTGTATTAAATGATGTAGTTGATTATTTTGTTATTGTTGAAGCAACACATACACATGTAGGAAAAGAAAAAATATTATATTTTAAAGAAAATGAAAAAATGTTTGAAAAATTTAAAAATAAAATTATTCACATAGTTGTTGATGATTTTCCACATACTAACCAAAGTATTAATATTAAAAATGGAGAACAGTGGAGTAACGAAAAATTTCAAAGAAATTGCATATCGAGAGGACTAGATAAACTTATAATGAAAGACACCGATTTAATTACTATTTGTGATTTAGATGAAATACCTGATCCAAATGTATTATTTAAGCTTAAAAATAGTGATAACATTGTTGATGTAAGTATTTTAGAACTAGACTTTTATTACTATAATTTAAATTGTAAACGCGTAGAAAAATGGTATCATACTAAAATTTTACCGTGTAAAAAATATAGAGAATTAAATATTAAATGTGATGATATTAGATTTTTATCTTGTCCAGTTATTGAAAAAGCAGGTTGGCATTTAAGTTATTTTGGAGATTCAGAATTTATAAAAAATAAATTAGAAAATTTTACACATCAAGAATATAATAATGATATGTATACAAATACATTTGTAATACAAAATAGAATAGAAAATGGAATTGATTTATTTAATAGACAAAATAGTGACATGATAAATATAGATGTTCAAGACAATAATTATTTACCACCCATGTACGATTCTTTATTACAAAAATATTTTAAGAATTCACATAGAATTAAAGATACTGTAATTCATATTGATAATGAAATTTTAGATAATTTTAATCTTATTAATCGTGAATATCTTGTAAATGAATCATATTACGATTCTAAATCTGGGGTTAATGAATATAGATTATACTCTTATCTTTCAACATTTTTTAATAATACTACTATTTTAGATATAGGTACATTTGATGGAAGAAGTGCTGTAGCATTGTCTCATAATGAAACTAATAAGGTAATTTCATATAATATTACGGATGATATTCAAAATAATAGACATAAAATATATTCCAAACAAAATATTGAATTTAGAATAAAAAATGTTTTAGATGATTTAACAGAAGAGTTTATTTCAAATTGTAGATTAATTGTAATAGATATAGACCATTTTGAAACTAATGAAAGGCTAATTATTGATAAATTGTATAAACTTAATTTTTCTGGAATAATATTGTTAGATGATATTATACATCCAGACCCTTATACATATTCATGTATGCAAAGATTATGGAATAATATAGAATTTATTAAATTAGATCTAACTAAATACGCACATTTTTCAGGAACAGGTTGTGTTTTTATGAATACTAACATAAATATAGTTATTGATGAAAAAATAAAAAACATATACTATTCACAATGTGGTGAAGATGAACATTTAAACACACATTTTTTTAAAAATAAAAAAAATGGGACTTATATTGAATTAGGAGCATTAGATGGAACATTATATTCTAATACAAAATTTTTTCAAGATAGTTTAAATTGGAATGGAATATTAATAGAACCACATCCTGATAAATTTAAGCTTCTTAAAAATAATAGACCAAATAATTTTCTTTTTAATGAATTGGTAAGCAATAGTCAAGAAGAGCTTAAATTTAGATACTTTATTGATGGTCACGCTGCGGTTTCTGGAGTGGAAAAATCATTATCTCAATATCATTTTAATGAGTTTTATGATAATGTATTGAATAAACACCTACCTCAAAGTAGCATTTGTATTAAACCTAAAGCTTTAACTGAAATTATTAAACAAACAAAATTAACTCATATAGATTTGTTATCATTAGATGTAGAAGGACACGAATATGAAGTATTACAAAGTTGGGATTTTTCTGTACCAATTGATTTAATTTTAATTGAAACACTTGATGTTGAACCTGAAAAAGATGAATTATGTAGGCAATATTTAATCAAAAATGGTTATCATTTTCATTCAAAATTTATGCATAACGAAATATTTGTTTTACATAATTCAGTTTTTTAATTTTAATTTATTACAATATTTATAAATAACAATTTTGTTATTATTTATAAATTATTATCTCTCGGTAGAAAAGAAGAATACCTGAAATAATCGCCCGTTCTCCTTGTTTGAACCAAAGTAATCTAGACTAGCGTGATATTGCTTTGAATTGAAGAGAACAAGACGATTAAATATGTTTCCAACGCGATCCACCAATTCCCATTTGGTGTAATCCTGTGAATTCTCATCTAATATTTTCTTATTTCCTCTCGCCTCAGCTTCATCTGCCGTTCTGGTTCCATCTTTAAAACGGTAAATACCCGTTCCTGAACTTACTGGTGCATTCGGTGTTAAATAGAGAACACCTGCCCAATTATTCCACCCATCGTTGTGTATCCATGTTCGGTCACGACTTGTCGTATATTGAAATGCGCCATTGTAAGTATCATCATTATTTCGTCCATCAGTATCAGGTGACGACGGCATTGGCCAATCAACGATTTTTCCAGCAAAATGTTGAATATATCCTTCAATCATTTCTTGTAAATGTTGATTTGCTCTAGACGTTGTTCTCTGTCCAGGATAATTTCCTCGAACTTTGAACTCTTGCGTTAATATATAATCTCTTGTTTCTTTTGCGTTGGTGTAAAAATTGTCGATTATCATGAGATTACAATATATTGATTTTGGTTTATCATAATACTCTTTTGCTTTTATTGCTTGGTCTTGTTCTTGTTGTTCTTGTTGTTCTTGTTGTTCTTGTTGCTCTTGTTGTTCTTGTTGCTCTTTACAAGTGACTAATGATGACATATTGGTTATATTCCCGATGCTTTCGTTTTTTTCCATCACGTTATTATATATAAATATAATAACATCGTTTTTTTATATTTGTTGTTTTTATAATTATTCTTATTCTTATTCTTATTCTTATTCTTATTCTTATTCTTATTCTTATTCTTATTCTTATTCTTATTCTTATTCTTATTCTTATTCAGACATTTCTTCCATGTATACCTTTGAATACCTCGAAATGTGTTTTCATAGGCAAATTAGTTAAAATACGAAGGAAACCGAATTATTACAATTCCTGAACCACCTGCTCCACCAGTTGTCGATGCAGCTGTAAATGTTGTTGCCCCACCCCCACCACCACCTCGTGTATTTGTTCCTGGAAAACCATTTTGATCACCTGTAATAGTTGCTTGTCCTGCTCCATTTCCACTAACACCCAAAGTTCCGACTCCTGGTGGTCTATCGTAAGCACCAGCACCACCACCTGCCGCATAAACGATTGATGTTCCTCCTGATATAGCATTAGATGAACCTGACCCACCATTACCACTTGTATCACCAGTAGCACCAGTAGTGCTAGCGCCACCGCCACCGCCTCCTCTTCCAGTTCCACCAATATTTGTTGATAGTGCGTTTCCACCTGCGTTGCCTTGACTCGGCGTAGTTGCTGGTGTATTTCCAGCACCTCCTGGAACATTGTTTCTTAACCCACCACCCCCACCAGAACCTCCAGAAACACCAGCAGTAAAATTATTAGCACCCCCTCCTCCACCTGCGGTTGTAATGGTGCTAAATATTGAATTTGAACCAGAAAATCCATTTTGAATACCTGCTCCTCCTGAACCTCCAGCACCAACCGTTAAAGAATACGAATTAGAAAGCAAAACTGATACTCCTACTCCTGAATAATTTGTTAAATATCCACCAGCACCACCACCACCGCCAGCAGAACCACCTGGATCACCACCACCACCGCCACCCCCTCCAGCAACAACCAAATATTCAACATTACCTGTAAAATTTGGAATAACATTTCCTGTACGTGTCGTTCCTGGTGCTGTAGGTGTTGTGTCTGTAAATGTATATATCGTAAATCCTCCAGTTACTGGACCACCCATAACCGTATTTGATGAATTTACATAACTAATATTAAAATATCCGATCAATCCACCATACACATCAAATACTGCCTCTATACCAAAAGATACATTATTAGACAGAATAAACTTTATATAATTAGTATTTAATTTATATCCAATGTGTCTAATTAAACTATTAGAAATTGCTGGTACGGCTATTGTCAACTCCCCAGATAAACCTAAATACAATGAAGACCCAATATCACCAGTAACATTTAAACTGATGTCTGTACTGTTAGAACCTAACCACATTCCATCAGTACTACTATTCGACCCTCTCGCTATAGTAATCAATTTAGTCGCAGAATTGTTGTAATCTGCCAAGTCCCAATCACCACTCGGAGTTAAATAATATACTTTGTTTGGTGTCGTTGTAAGGGTTATTCCAGTTGAAAATAATACATTTTGTTGTAATAAAGGATCTTGTGGGCCGATTTCTCCTTGTGCTCCTTGTGCTCCTTGTGCTCCTTGTGCTCCTTGTGCTCCTTGTGCTCCTACATTTCCTTGTAAGCCTATATCACCTTGAGCACCTTGTAAGCCTGTATCACCTTGAGCACCTTGTAAGCCTGTACTACCTTGAGCACCTTGTAAGCCTGTATCACCTTGAGCACCTTGTAAGCCTGTATCACCTTGAGCACCTTGTAAGCCTGTATTTCCTTGAGCACCTTGTAAGCCTGTATCACCTTGAGCACCTTGTAAGCCTGTATCACCTTGAGCACCTTGTAAGCCTGTATTTCCTTGAGCACCTTGTAAGCCTGTATCACCTTGAGCACCGTGTAAGCCTGTATTTCCTTGAGCACCTTGTAAGCCTGTATCACCTTGAGCACCTTGTAAGCCTGTATCACCTTGAGCACCTTGTAAGCC
>Ga0208646_1000724_pt1 | contig 19217 bp, 22 predicted proteins | sample AntAceMetag02UK8_FD_184762 | JGI IMG/M metagenome (GOLD analysis project Ga0208646, IMG submission 184762) | Saline lake microbial communities from Ace Lake, Antarctica - Antarctic Ace Lake Metagenome 02UK8 (SPAdes) (version 2) | ecosystem: Environmental > Aquatic > Non-marine Saline and... | reverse complement strand
GACAAATCAACTGGTATAAAATGGTATAAAATTTTTCTTTAAAATTGTAAGTTGATAAAAACCCATATAATTATATTGTTTTTGACTATGCCTTCGTAGCTCAGTGATAGAGCACGTCATTGGTAATAGCGTAGTTTTGAGTAATGTTGAACGAAATCAAGCAATTTCAAACAATAGGGATTGAAGAAAAACCAAAGATTATCAACGATTACCAAATAACTCCAAAAAAAGTTATACAAAAGTTCTACACTTTGACCTTATTTGATAAAATTAAGAGGGCGTTTTAAGTATTAAAGTTTTTTTATTTCTATAAAATAGAATTGTGAAAGAATTACTAATAACAATATTTTTCTCATTGTTTTTAATAACAAGTGCCTTTGGTGAAAAAATTCAAATAAGTGATAATTTAAGAAAAATTGTAAATGGAGACAAAGTTAAGTATCAAATACTTTACCAGATACCTTCTAAGGGTAAAATATGGCTCCAAGCTGTTCCTATCGGTGATGAAAATGCAGCCACTGAAGGTAAGAAAGTTAGTGGTATGAAACTGCAAGAATTAAAATTTATTGAACTAATTATATCTGATGGATATGTTGTATCGAAAAAAAGGTTTATCGAAAGCGGCAAGAGAACAAAAAAAAGCTCACACTAAAGATAAAAAATCTTCAAGTGGTAGTGGTTGCTAATTATACTTTTTAATCCTTAAATCTAAGAATCAATCTGTAAATGATATTAACTCCTGAAAATGATAAAAATCTCATACTTACATTAGTTGAGTTTTCTTATGCTGAATATGGATCCGCACTGGAAATGTTAAGGGCCTCTAAATTTGTCGAGTCTCCAGATTTGAAAATGGGCTATATAGAACACGCTATTGACGAATATAGGCATACAGAATTAATATATGAAGTAATTGCCAATCAAATAATTGATAGTGAAAATTTAAATCCAAGAGATATTAAATTCAAACCATTAAATGTAATTTTAAAAGGTTACATTGATAAAAATGCATTTTTAGTCGAAAAACTTCGTTTAAAAAATTTTGTAGAATTTGTTTATTCAAATGAATTTCTTGCAAAAATCTCATTTGATAAACTTAAATTAAGAATTAAGGATAGAAAATCAATTAAAATTATTTCTGGAATAATGGAGGAAGAGCAGGGACATGCTGACAGTTCCATCGATACTTTAAATGATATAATGAGAGACGAACATAGACATTGGGGTTATGCTAAAAAATATTATGAAAATAAATATCCTCAATCTAAATTAAAATTAGCCTTCTTAAGAGAAAAAATAAAAAATAGATTAAGATTAATCTATTTAAAAAATTTTAAATTTTTAAGTAATATTTTTGATCCTTTAATAAATTTATTAATATTAGTATTTGCTCCAATCTCTCTTTTAATTAAACTACCCGAGGATAATAGAAAAAATATCCTAGATAATGATTTCAACTCTATTATTTAAATGTTTTTAGGAGTATCAGCTTTTTATCATGAATCATCTGTAGCTCTTGTTTCTAAAAATGGAGATTTAATAGATTTTCAAAAAGAAGAATGGCATTCAAGAGTAAAAGGAGATAAATCTTTCCCAAAACTCTCTATTGAAAAAATTATAAAGGATAATCAGGATGATTATCCTAATATAACAGAAATTATTTTTTATGAGAGACCGTTAAGGGCCTGGTTAACGGTTATTAAAGACACAATTAAAAATCATGGCTATCTTAATGATTTATCTAAAAATTATTTTAGAAATTTCTTTAACGGATCTATGTCTTTTTATAAAGAAATTTCAAAATTTAAAGAATTAAAAAAATGTAAAATCAAATACTTTGACCATCATTTAAGTCATACCTACTCTGCTTTAATGTATTCAGAATCGTTTTTTCCGAAAATTTCAGTTGTTATTGATGGCATAGGTGACAACAAAACTATTTCAATATATAAAATAAATTCATTAACAGATATAAATTTAATTTGGTCTCTGGATTATCCTTATTCTGTAGGTTTATTTTATTCTGCAATTACTGATTTCCTTGGGTATGGTGTAAATAATGGAGAGTTCAAGGTGATGGCTCTTAGTTCTTATGGAAAACCTGTTTTTAAAGATGAGTTTTATAAAATTATGAATTTTAAAGATGGTAAATTTAACTTCGATACTTCGTTTTTCTCTTACCAATATTCTACTAATAAATCTTATTCAGAAAAATTATTAAATTTAATTGGAGAGCCGAGAATGTCTCTCAACAATCTGGATATGACTGATCCAAACTTTAGTAAATATGCTGATATAGCATCAAGTGCACAAAAAATATTAGAAGAAATAGTCATCAAGATATTTGATTACGCTTATAAAAAAACAAAAATAAATAATTTCATTTTTTCTGGAGGTGTTGCTTTAAATTCAACACTGGTATCAAAAATTTCAGATCTCAGCTATATAAACAGTTTAGAAATTCCACCCTCTCCAGGTGATTCAGGCGCAAGTATAGGTGCTGCTTTTTACTTAAGCTGCGATCCAAAAATCACAAAACCTATTTCAGTTAATCTCTACACTGGTAAAGTCAAATACAGTAAATATTTTATAGAGCAGAAATTAAATAAATTATATGATGATAAAAATATAATTAAAGGTGCGGCTGAACTAATTAATGATCAAAAAATAATTTGTACTTGCTTAGGAAATATTGAAACTGGACCGAGAGCGCTAGGTAATAGATCTTTTTTATGTGATGCAAGAAATGAGGAATTGGTAAAAAAACTAAATTCAGATATAAAAAGAAGATCAGATTTTATTCCTACCGCTCCTGTAATGTCTATAGAGACATCTAAAAAATATTTTTTAATAAATAAAATTAATGAAAAATTAGCAGAAACAATGTCGACCATTGTTATGGCAAATGATAATGCATTATTAAAATATAAGTCAATTTTACATTTTGATTTTACAGCAAGAATTCAAATTGCAAAAAAAAATACATTTATTAGCAATCTACTTAGTTCAGAAAATGCTAATTTTGAAATTTTAGCGAATACTTCTTTCAATATCTCTTCTGATCCTATGGTTTATTCTTTAGAGGATGCTATTATGACAATGAAAAGAACAGGTTTAAAATATTTAATAACTGATTTTGGAATTTTTGAAATACGATGAATTTTATAAAGTTCGTATTACATATTATAAAAAGATCTTATTTAAAATTAAGCATTTTTCAAAAATTTTTAATTACAATTTTGATACTTTCTAATCTTTTAATAGGAATTATATCATTTATAAAAATAGTATTACCTTTTACTTATGTCGCAATTTAAGATTAGATATTTTTCTCTTATCTTTGTTTTAATTTTTACTCTTATTATTGGCGCCTATTTTAATTATAAAAAACTATGTTTGTCATTCATTCCTTATGGAGTCTCAGATTTTAATTATGTCACTTTAGGTAGCGATAAAGATTTTTGTCTAAAAATTATAGATAAATCAATTAAATTTATTACTAATGAAAAAGGTGCGAGAATTATTAAAAATAAAAGTCATGCAAATTTAAAAGTTTTTGGAGATAGTCAGGTTTTGGGTTTAGAAGTAAATTCTCATAATGATTACTTTTTAAGGGAGGAATTCAACAATAATTCTTTTGAAGTTTATGCAGCTCCAAATAATGGCCCTTATGAAGTAATTAACAGAATAAATGAACTGGAATTTAATCCCAACGAGAATGTTGTTATAAATTTTAACATATCAGTTGATATTTATAGATTAAATGACTGGTATCCAGAAAATTTCATTTCTTTGCATGAAAAACATATCGATTTAATTCACCAAGTTCCTTTTTTAGCTGACATTTTTATGCTGTATAATATTTTATTTAAAAATAACTTCACTATCAAAAGAAGTGATCTTTTTGACATGCAAGCTTTATTTCTTGAACAAAATCTAAATACTTTAAATTATGAATTAAAAATTTATTTAGATGATTTAAATGAAATTTTATTTAAAAAAAATATAACAGCAACTTTGATATTTTCAACACCTTACTGGCTATATTCAAGTAATGATGATTCATTTAAAATTTTGAATATGGAAATTTTTGATAAATATAAGGAGCTAATTTCTATAATTGAAAATTATTCATTTATAAATTATTATTCTCAGATTAAATTTGCTAGGACAAAAGAACCAACTATTATCCAAAGATATGAATTTACTTCTGACAATAGACATATAAAAAATTATTTACTTAAAAAAATTATTTACTTCAATTAATAATTAAATTGTGTTTTAAAAAATTGATAAATCTTATTTTATAATTGTCTATTGAAATTAACCCATATAATTATATTGTTTTTTACTATGCCTTCGTAGCTCAGTGATAGAGCACGTCATTGGTAATGACGGGGTCGGAAGTTTGATTCTTCTCGGAGGCACCAAAAAGCTATTGTAAAATAATAGTTTTATTAAACTTACAAATTTAAAGAAAAATTTTATACCATTTTATACGGATTAAGAGTTTTTTCATATATTCAATAATTTAAATGATTTTAGAAGTGAGTATCTAGAATAAATACCCACTCATTTTATACCATTTTATACCAGTTGATTTTCCAACTTTGTCAAAATAGTTCTTAGTTTTTCCTGATTTTTCTTGTTCCTTCCATGTTTTTCCACACTAGAACACAATTACCAATGACGTGCTCTATCACTGAGCTACGAAGGCATAAGATATATTTGTAAGTATATAATTAAATTAGTATTTAAAGCAGATAAAAATTCTATACCTGCTTTAAAATATTTTTGATTTTTTATTAGCTTTTAAAAAGTTCCATAGCTTGATCCAATAGCTCTTCTGATCTTGCATGGTCACCAGCGTCGTGAGCTGCCATACCTTGATCTCTTAATATTTGGGCTTCTGCAATCATATCATCTAAACTTTTCGCCATATTAGGACATGAACCTGCATAGACTGAACTGGTAAAAAGCACTAAGGATAATGTTATTAATATTTTTTTCATTATGATCTCCATTTTTATACTACTAATTACTTATTCATCAAAAAATTAGATCATTGGTTTACAGAACTAAAGTGTCGCCAATGATGTGCACTATCACTGAGTTACAAAGGTATAGTCAAAAAAATAATATAATTATATTATTTCTTTTTTAATATAATTCCAAAAATAATTATACTCACATCTAAATTCATTAATACTTCAATAGAATTCCAATGCCATTGAATAGTATTCATTATTTTTTAAAATCACTTCCCTCTTTTAATAAAATATTTGTTATTTCATTAAAATGAGATTGGGATTGTCCAGGATAATCTTCCATCTCTAATGCTGTTTTTTCAGCAATAGCATCAGACAGAACCCTTAAAGGCATTTTCGTTTGCAGTGCTTTAATGTAAGTCTCAGCAGCTCTTTCAAAATAATACATTCTATTAAATGCGTCTGCTATATCATCACCTAGAATTAATAAACCGTGGTTTCCCATGATCATAGTTTTTATTTTTGGATTACTGAAATACTTAGCACACCTTATTCCTTCATCTTGGAAAGCTAGACCTCCGAAATTATCGTCAACTATCATCCTATTAAAAAATATCGCAGTATTCTGATCAATTGGTTTTAAGTAACTATCTTTAAGAGAGGCTAAAACAGTAGAATAAATTGGATGAACGTGCATTACACACTTTGCATGAGGAACATGCTTGTGAAGCGAACTATGTAAGCCCCAGGCAGTTGGATCTGGCGCATTTTTTAATTTAAAAGGTTCTTTTTCGCCTATGTCTAAAATTAAAATGTCAGATGATTTGATTTGACTAAAATGTTTTTGATTTGGATTTATAAGGAACTTATTACCCCCCTCAACACTAAAACTAAAATGGTTGGCCACTGCTTCGTGCATATTCAGTCTCGCAGTCCATTGAAAAGCTGCCGCTAAATCTTCTCTTTCTTTAGCATATGCTAGTGACATTAAGTAAATATTAGTTTTATTTGATAAAATTAATATTTATTTATTTAAGGACAACTTGAGTCGTCCTTAATATAATTTACATATAGATTTTATCAGCTAATCCGAAACAAAGAACGCCAGTCATGATAGCTAAAGCGCCTGTTGATAGATATCCTTCTTTACTGGTTTTTTCAGTTCTTCCCAATTTGTCAATCTCAGTTGTGTAAAAAGCAGCACAAGCTATCAGTAACAAAGTTATAAAAAGAAAATTAAAAAAAGCCCAAGTTCCTTCGGTGCCCCTATAAAGAATATAGAATTGCATTAGAACTGTTCCAGCTACAAAGCTACCTGCAAATCGAGCAAAGAAAGCAGAAGTCACATCTATAGCGTATTTATCCATGAAGTTCTTAGTGTTAAATAAGCATTGATATGCATAAAAAATATTCATCACTAATATTAGTAAAAATATCGCTAAATAAAAAATCCCATTAAAGTTTTCAATCATAAGAATCTCCTTTTGTTAAAAATATCATAACAAAACAAATAACTTTTGTTAATTTTTAATAATAGAATATAAGTTTAGCTAAATGATTAAAATTGATGTTTTTTCAGACACCGTTTGTCCTTGGTGCTATATTGGTAAAAAAAGATTAGATAAAGCTATATCTAAGTTTTCTCATGAAGAATTTAAAATTACATGGAGACCATTTCAGCTTAATCCAAATATGCAAGCTGATGGGATGGATAGAAAAGAATATTTAGTATCCAAGTTTGGAAGTGAAGATGGGGCCAATACGGTCTATGAAAACATTCATAACGAAGGATTAAAAGAAAATATCGATTTTCAATTTGACAAAATTCAAGTAACTCCTAATTCATTCAATTCTCATAGACTTTTAGCTCTAGCTTATCAAAAGAATTTACAAAATGATGTTATTGAAGATTTATTTCAGTCATATTTTCTCAAAGGGATGGATATAGGTGACCCCACTATTCTTCTTGATATTGCAAAAAATCATCAAATTAATGAAGATGAATTTAAACAATATTTAACTGATAAGAATAATATAGAGCCCTTAGCTAATGAGGAGTTAGAAGCTAGAAGAATGGGAATTAATAGCGTCCCTACTTTTATAGTAAATCAACAATTAGTTATTAATGGAGCTCAGCAAGTAGAGAATTTTGAATTAATATTTAGTAAAATTCTCTCTAAGGTACATTAAAGATGTCAATTGAACAAAAAACTCTTAATTCTTATATAAGCTTTGCAGAAAAACTAATTAAGAAATCTGAAAAAATTATATTAAAACAACACAAGCTATCAATTTCGGTGCAATATAAAAAAGATAGCTCACCCGTGACGAAAATTGATAAATTAATTGAAAGTAATTTTAGAAAAGAAATTAAAAAGAAATATCCAACTCATGGTATTTATGGTGAAGAATTTAAAAATTCAAAAATAGATAATGAGTTTATTTGGGTTATTGATCCTATCGATGGAACTAAAAATTTTATTCATGGAAATCATGCTTTCGGAACATTAATAACCCTTCTTCATTATGGTGCACCTATATTTGGCATTATCAATAGTCCATTAATGAAAAAAAACTGGAAGGGCATCAAAGGAAAAGGTGCGTATCTCAATAATAAGAAAATTAAAAAAAATAAATCTTTTTTAAGTCTTAAGGAAATGGTCATTAGTCATTCAGGAATGTCTGCATTTAAAGAATTACCTGAAAATAAAATTTATAATAAAATTGGTAAAATTATTCGGTATTATGTTTTTGGTGGTGATTGTGTTCAGTACGGCTTACTTGCAGAGGGTAAGATACCGATGGTTGCGGAATGCGATTTAAAACCTTTCGACTTCCTTCCTTTAGTTAATTTAATAGAAGAATCGGGCGGAACTATTACCGACTGGAAAGGTAATCAGTTAAGTCTTAAATCAGGAGGTAATGTCGTTGCTTCTCTTTCAAAAAAAGCACACAGTGATTTTATAAAAATTTCAAAAACTATCTAAGAATAAGTTCCTGCGATACAATCTTTAATTAATATTTTAAATTTTTCCTCTGTCATCTCTACAGGATTTCCTCCCGTACTTGGATCTTCTTGAGCCAGTGGTGCTAATTTAATTTCATCACCTTCCTTCACTCCCATGTCTTTTAAAGTAAGAGGAATATTCATTTCTTTCTTCAGAGAGATAATCCAATCTAATATTCCATCAAATCCTCCAGGAATATCGAGAAAGTTAGATAATCGAATAATTTTATCTTCAATCTTTGATTTATTAAAATGGAGAACGAACGGCATCACAACTCCATTCGTTGTGCCGTGATGTGTATGATAGATAGAATTCACAGGATGAGTAATGGAGTGAATAGCGCCTAAACCCTTTTGAAAAGCAGCAGCGCCCATCATAGAAGCCACTAACATATTAGCTCTTGCCTCAACATTAGAACCATTATGAAATACCTCTAACAAATTTTCCTTCACTAATCTAAGACCCTCTAAAGCTGTCCCTTCGGCCATTGGGTGATAAAAAGGAGATGAATAAGCTTCTAAACAATGAGCTAAAGCGTCCATACCTGTTCCTGCCGTAATAGACTGGGGTAAATTTAAAGTTAGATTAGGGTCTAGAATAGAAATTTGGGGTAACATTTTAGGATGAAAAATAATTTTTTTCTTATGTGTTTCTTCGTTTAAAAAAACTGACGCTCGACCCACTTCTGACCCAGTTCCAGCAGTAGTTGGTATAGCGATAATAGGTTTAATTTTAGAACTATCAGCTCTTGTCCACCAATCTTCCACATCTTCAAAATCCCAAAGCGGTCTTGTTTGTTCCGCTAAAAAAGCAATACCTTTACCCACATCCATTCCTGAACCGCCTCCGATTGCTATCACGCCATCATGGTTATTTTTGTTAAATATCTTAACACCCTCCTCCACATTAGTTCCTGTAGGATTACCTTGAACATCTGAAAAAATATTTGTTTTAATTTTAAGAGAGTTATTAATGCTTTCTATAATATTAGTTTGTAGAAGTCCTGGGTCCGTAACAATTAAGGGATTTTTCATACCTAGATTATCACAGGCTAATTGAATTTCTTTTGACCTATCCAGTCCAAACCAAATTGTTGTTGGGTAATTCCAATTCATATTTTGCATCAGTATCTCCTTTTTTATCCTGTTAAGCTCTTTCGAAATATCTTCTATGATCCCAATCATTAACAGATTTATCGTATTCTGACTGTTCCCACTCTGCTGCATGAATGTAATGATCTAGAACTTCTTTAGAAAATATTTTAGGAAGAAGTTTGGAGTTTTTTGCCAACTCTATTCCTTCTCTTAATGTTTTAGGAACTTCTTTTAATTTTTTATTAGAATATAAATTTCCCGAGACAGGCTCTTCTAGTGTTAATTTATTTTCAATGCCATATAAACCCGCTTGAATTAAAGCAGCAAAAGAGAGATAAGGATTAACATCAGCACCAGGAACTCTACATTCAATTCTGATAGAATTTCCATGTCCAGCTAATCTAAAACCAGCTGTTCGATTATCAACTCCCCATGCAGCTTTAGTGGGAGCAAAAGAGCCCTCTTGGAACCTTTTGTAGGAATTGATATTAGGTGCTAAAAAAATTGAGATATCACTTAAAAATTCAATTTGACCAGCAATATAACTTTTGAATATTTTAGATATTCCTCTTTTATCTTTAGGATCAGCGAAGACATTTTTTTTTGTTTTCATGTCCATTAAAGAGTTATGAATATGAGAAGAGGAACCACATGCTTTGTTGCTATATTGAGCCATAAAACTTACTGCCTTATTGTGCTTAAAAGCTATCTCTTTTGCAGCATTTTTTATTAATATATGGCTATCAGCCATACTTAAAGCATCCGTATAAACAACATTAATTTCTTGCTGTCCTGGAGAAGCCTCCCCTTTAGAACATTCAACATAAACGCCAGCATCAAGCAAACCATTTCTTAAATCTCTCATATAAGGTTCGTCTTTGGTTGTTTGGAAGATCATATAATCTTCAATATACCAAGATGACTCTTTAAAATTTTTATAATGACCATGATGAATTTCATCATAAGTTTGATTAAATAAATAAAACTCTAACTCCGATCCGATCATCGGCTGGTATCCCATTGAGTTGGCCTTATTGATAGCTTCTTTTAAAATATGTCTGGTGGAGTGTTGAACGGGTGTTTTTCCATCACCTTCAAAGCAGTCGCCTAAAATAAGAGCTGTTTTTTCCAACCAAGGTAATACTTTAATAGTATTAGGATCTGTCTTAACAGTCATATCCCCGTAACCTGTCTCCCAAGAAGAAGATTTAAAACCTGGAACCGTATACATTTCCATATCAACCGCATACAAATAATTACAAAAATGAGTTTCTTTATGAACGTAATCTAGAAACGCTTTCCCTGTTACTCTCTTACCAGTTAATCTTCCCTGCATATCGGAAAGAGCGACTAATACAGTATCAATTTGCTTTTTTTCAATTTGTTTTTTTAATTCTTTGAATGTGATAGTCATATGAACCTTATAATAGAAAATTATCACTCCAGCAATATATACTGGAGTGATTTATTTAATTGTTTATCTGTAAGGGTATCCCGCTTTGTCCATTACGTCTGAGTACTTTTTGAAAGCATCTACAACTTTTGCAGAACGTGGACTAACTGCAGCTCTTTCATCCCAGAAACCTTTAGCGTCTTCTACGACTTGCGCCCATTCGTTAGCAGGTAAGCTAGTTAATTCCATTTTCTTACCTTCTACACGAAGCTTAGCCTCACCGCCCCAATACCATACTTGTCTATAGTAATGAGATTGATCAATTGACATTTTGAAAAGCTCTTGAAGTTTTGGAGATAATTTATTCCAGCTATTTGTGTTAGCGAAATATGAACCAAACCAAGAACCTGTTACAGCATTTGTTAATGCGTAATTACAAATATCAGCCCAGCCCACTTCGTATGCTTCTGTAAATCCACACCAAGCAACTCCATCTAACTCGCCAGTCTGCATAGCAACTTCAACATCATCCCAAGGCACAGTTACTGGAATTAATCCATATCTCTGCATAAAAGCACCTGCAGTCGGAACACCAAACACACGCAAACCTTTTAAGTCAGCTAGAGATGTGACTTTTTTCTTAACGGTAAAAATATGACAAGGATCCCATGCACTAGTACTTAACCAAGTAACATTATCCACTTCTCCATAAGCTTCTGCCCAAACTTCATCTAAGCCATAATACTTAAACATAGCTGGTACATCTAGACTGTATCGAGTAGCAAAAGGAAAGTAACCTCCGAATTGACTAATATCTACAGGTGATCCCATAGTAGCGTCATCACTTTGAACAGCATCAATAGTGCCTGCTTGCATTGCTCTAAATAATTCATCAGTTGGTACTAATTGATCAGCATAATAAAGCTCAATTTCCATTTCACCATGAGCAGCTTTATTAAAAGCTTCGATTTGTGGAAGTATAACGTGAGCTCCTAAAGGTGCTCCCGAGTATGTTTGAAGTCTCCATTTAATTGGATTAGTAGCCGCATATACGTAAGGCGCCTTAACAGCAGAAGCTCCAATTGTTGCTGCCGTAACTAAACCAGCTTTTTTTAGAAAACCTCTTCTATTTGATTTTTTAATCTTACTTTCATCAACCATAATTATTCCTCCTATGATTCCATAAAATTATAACAGTATATGCAAAGATTGCATATTATAGAAATGGATAAAATGTGAATAATTATTTTTTAAAAAGCTTAATAACCTAAGACTTTTTCAGGAAGCCAAAGAGCTAGCTGAGGAAAAATCATTAAAAGAACTAATCCAAAAAGCATAACAAAAACAAAGGGAATAATTGATTTGTAAATATCAAGCAAAGATATTTCTTTAGGCGCCATAGCTCTCATTAAAAATAAATTATATCCAAACGGGGGTGTCATATAAGCGATCTGACAAGTGATTGTATATAAAACTCCATACCAAACAGGATTAAAACCAAGAGAAATAATTAACGGGACATATAGTGGAGCGACAATCACTAGCATTGCTGTATCATCTAAAAACATTCCCATTAAAATATATGATAGCTGCATCATTATCAAAACTCCCCAGGGGCTCAAATTCCATCTTTCAATAAATAAGTTTTCGATTGCTTTGACAGCTCCTATACCATCAAAGACTGCACCAAAACAAAGAGCCGCTAGTATGATCCACATAAACATACATGATACACCTAAGGTTTTTTTTAAAACATCATCTATGGTCTTTCTATTTAATCTACCTTTGGCAAAAGCTGCAATGGTTGCTGCTAAAGCACCAACAGCAGAACATTCCACTAAACTTGCAATACCCATTATAAATAAACCCGTCATCACAAAAAAAATAACAAAAGGAATAATACCTGCTCTTAATAATTTTAATTTTTCAATAAATGAAATTTGTCTTTCTTCCTTTGAAAGTACAGGACCTAACTCTGGTTGAAGTTTACATCTAATATAGATGTACAGAATAAAAAGAGATGCCATCATTAAACCAGGTACGACTCCTGCCAACCAAAGTTTGCTTACCGGCTGTCTTGCAATCATTCCATATAAAACCAAAACAACACTTGGAGGTATTAAAATACCCAAAGAACTTCCTGCTTGGACTACACCCGTAATCATTCTTTTATCATAATTTCGTTTTAACATTTCAGGTATTGCTATGGTTGCACCTACAGCCATTCCGGCAACACTCAATCCATTCATTGCAGAAATTGCAACCATCATACCCATTGTGCCTATAGCTAAACCACCTTGAACACCTCCAAAATAATAATGAAACATTTTATAAAGATCGCTAGCGATACCCGACTCAGAAATCATATAACCCATATAAATAAAAAGAGGGAGTGTTAACATTGGGTACCATTTAAAAAGCTTCCAGGTAGCGGTATAAGGCATTTCTATAGCACCATTACCATATAAAAGGAGTGCTGCTGCGGCAGCAACAAAACCTATCGCACCAAAAACCCTTTGGCCTGTAATTAACATAACAAACACTGTTGAAAACATTAGAATTGCAATCGCCTCGTAACTTAAATATTCAGCAAGCATGTTTAGATTTTTTTTCCTTTCACTTTAGCTAAATCTTTAAAAAAAATTGAGAAAGATTGTAGAAGCATGAGTAAAATTCCAAATAACATAATAGTTTTAATTGGCCACACATAGGGAGCCCAAGCAGTAAAAAGTTTTTGATTAGTATTGATTGTATAAATTAAGCTTGAATAAGATCCTATCAAAAGTGTCACTAAGTAAAAAATTAAAAAGAAACTAGTAAATAAATCCATTCTAGCTTTATTTTTATCTGAAAAGTTTCCATAAACTATATCCATTCTTACATGCTGATCTTCCATCATAGAATATGCACCACCCATTAAATAATAGGCTGTCATTGTAAATTGTGCCATTTCAATGATCCACATCAAGGGAAAGTTAATAATATTTCTTGTTACGAAAGATAGAACAAGAATCCCCATTAAAACAAATACTAAGTACATGGTTATTCTTCCTATTATAGAAGTTAAACCATCGATATATTTTACATAAGAAGAAATTATTTTAGGCATAGTAATAAATTAAACATTTTTTCTCATATGAAAACTTTGAGGTCTTGTTAAATGATCAAAAGCTAATTTTGATAAGGAACAACCTACCCCAGTATCTTTAACACCTGTCCAAGCTAAAGCTGGATCCAGAGCATCACATCTATTCATAAAGAAAGTTCCTGTATCAATTTTTTTACCAAAACTTTTTGCAAATTCAAAATCCTTAGTCCAAAGAGAAGCTGTAAGGCCATAAGGGCTATCATTCATCAGATTAATGGCTTCATTTTCACTTTCTACAGGCATAATACCTACTGTTGGACCAAAAGTTTCCTCAGTCATAAAGCGCATTTCATGATTCACATTTACAAGAATTTGAGGAGCTACATAACAATTATCTAATGAAGCAATTTCAAATTTACTTTCATCTACAATTTTATTTGCGCCTTGAGCAAAAGCTTCTTCCATTTGAGATCGAATAAAATTCGCAGCTGACATTCTAACCACTGGACCTAGGTTTGTATTAGAATCTGAAGGATCTCCTAAAATATATTTTTCTGTTAAGCTTTTTGCTCCATCTACAAAATCTTTAAAAATAGATTTATCAACATAAATTCTTTCAATACCACAGCATGATTGTCCTGAATTAAAAAAAGCACCATCTATAAGATTCTCTATAGCATGATTTAAATCACAATCAGATCTAACATAAGCTGGGTCTTTACCGCCTAGCTCTAAACCAACATTTATAAATCGTTGTCCTATATATTTCTTTATTTCTTTTCCTCCATTAACAGATCCCGTAAAAACCACATGAGCAATTCTTGAATCAGAAATAATTTTTTCACATGAACTATGGTCAGTATGAATATATTGAAATAAACCCTCAGGAATTCCTGTACCAATTAATGCTTTAGCAATTAACTCAGCACACATAGGAGTTTGAGATGAATGTTTTAAAATTACGCTATTACCAGATAATAAAGCTGGGACAATAGTGTTGGTAGCAGTCATAACAGGATAATTCCATGGAGCCATAATAAAAATAACACCTAGTGGGGCCTTAAATATATAATTATCAAATTCGTTATTTTTTTTTACAACAATATCAGATAGACACTCCTCTGCTATTTCTACCATATATCTTGAACGCTCTTCAAAACCCCTAAGTTCACTTCCGCATTGAGAAATAGGTCTACCAATTTGCCAACAAATTTCTTTTTTAACTTCTTCCCCTAAATTTATTAAATTATCTATAAACTTATTAACTACTTGAATTCTTTCTTGAACGGTTGTTTGACGCCATTCCTTAAAAGCCCTGACTGATGTATCAATAGTTTTATCAATTTCAGAATTTTCCAAATAAGGTCTTTCTAAATACAAACTATTATTAATTGGTGTAATTGTTTTTTGCATATTCATAATATTTATTATTCTCCGTAAGAAAATCTATATCAGAAAAATAATTAACTAAAGTACAAATTACAAGTTGATTGAATTCGTTACTAAATTATGTATTTTAAAATTCAAATGAAACTTAACTTTAAAGGTAAATCAGCAATAGTTACAGGTGGTTCGGGCGGAGTCGGATTATCCACAGCACTAAAATTAATTGAAGAAAAAATTCATGTTTTAGCATTAGATATTAAAGAACCGCCAAATAAAATACTTAAAAATAAATTTTTTCATTATGAAAAAGTTGATCTGACGCAATTTGAAGAAACAGAAAAAATCATTAATTCTTTTTATCAGAAATATAAAAGCATTGATTACTTGGTGAATACAACAGGAGTATTATGGTTTGATAAAGATAAGTCTGCAGAAGAGATGGATTTAAATGTTTGGGATAAAGTTTTTGAGATAAATCTAAAAACAATGGCTTATTTAGTAAAAATTATTATGCCCAAAATGAAGAAAAATAAATTTGGCTCAATGGTGCATATCTCTTCCATAGATGCTTTATCCGGAGATGACAAACCTCAAGATGCATATGGAGCCTCAAAAGCTGCAATGATTAGATTTTCAAAATCTTTAGCTATTCAGTATGGATCTTTTAATATTCGATCTAATACTATTTTACCAGGAGCTATTGAAACTTCCATGCAAGATAGATGGAAAAAAAATCCTAAAGCAAAAACGAATATGAAAAATTTTATGCCGATTAAGAAAATTATTCAACCAGATGGAATTGCTTCAGGAATAATGTTTCTATTAAGTGATGAAAGTATTTATACTACAGGGACTGAATTAATTATTGATGGCGGAATTACAGCTAGACCTTGATCTTAACCCGCAGACCGAGTTTTTTTATCTAAAAAGTTTTGTGCTAATGTTTTTAAAATAGATAATTGTTTTAGTTTAGACATTCCATCTACAACATTATCTACAGCTCTACTTATAAACGACTTAGTGCCAATCATCTTATCTGAACTATCATTGAGCCAATAAATTAAAGTAGATAAATAAACAATTGATAATAATCCTCTTTTTGAATAATAACTAAAATCATTTGAGTTATCTCCAGCAAGTTTCCAAATAAAATCACTATTTTGATTTAATAATTTTAATGAGCTTAATATATTTCCAGGTCTAAGAAGATTTTTGAGCATTTCAGGAAGAGAATCCTTGAGATGCTGATTTGTTTCAAACTTAAGTTCTAATATGGTTTTAATTCTATCTCTCATTCTTAAACGATCATGGTTAAAAGATTTATAAAGTTTTTCTACTTTCTTATTATTTTGAGAAATAATAAATTTAATGATATCTGTCTCAAAACCAGGAAATTCTTTAGCTAAATTAGAAGTGGAGACCTTCAATTTTTTAGCAGATCCAAGTAGGGTGTCTCTAGACCATCCAAACTTAGGAACATCTTTAATAAATTGATTAACTATTTTTTCTTGCTTTGACATCATGTTTTATGTATAAATACGCCCTTATGAGGTTATTAGATTGTCTATAGAAGTTCAAGTAAGAGATAACAATATTGAAGCGGCAATTCGTGTCCTTAAGAAAAAGTTATTAAGAGAAGGTATTTTTAAAGAGCTTAAACTTAGAAAAAACTACCTAAAACCATCTGAAAGAAAACTACTCGAACGTAAAGAATCTGAAAAAAGATTTAAGAAACTAATGAGAAAAAAGAAATACGATTAATCTTAATTTTCTAAACCTTTTATAACAGCTTCACACACCTTCTTAGCATCACCAAAAAGCATTAAAGTATTGTCTCTAAAGAATAATTCGTTTTGAACTCCAGCATAACCACTAGCCATACCTCTTTTAACAAAAAATACCTGGCCAGCATTTTCAACATCTAAGATAGGCATTCCGTATATGGCGCTTGTTTTATCAGTTTTAGCAGCAGGATTTGTTACGTCGTTAGCCCCAATTACAAAAGCAACATCTGTACTTGAGAAATCTCTATTAATTTCATCTAATTCCAAGACTTCGTCATAAGGGACATTGGCTTCAGCTAATAAAACATTCATATGTCCTGGCATTCTTCCAGCAACAGGATGAATGGCGTATCTAACTTCCACTCCTTCTTTCTTTAATATATCACCCATTTCTCTTAAAGCATGTTGGGCTTGTGCAACAGCCATTCCATATCCAGGAACTATAATCACACTAGAACAATTTTTCATCATGAATGCTGCGTCAGCGGCATTTCCTTGTTTTGGTTGACGATCATCTTTTTCTCCAGAACTAGCTACGGCTTGCTCTCCGCCAAAACCTCCAAGAAGAACATTGAAAAATGATCTATTCATACCTTTGCACATAATGTAACTAAGAATAGCTCCGGAAGATCCGACTAAAGCGCCTGTAATAATTAATAAATTATTTGAAAGTGTGAAACCAATACCAGCAGCAGCCCATCCAGAGTATGAATTTAGCATTGATACGATAACCGGCATATCAGCTCCTCCAATTGGTAAAATTAAAAGAAATCCAATAGCAAAAGAAGCTAAAACAATTAACCAAAAGTATTCAGGTGATTGAACTAAACAAAATTTAATAATTAAACCAATAATAGTAAGACCTAAAAGAAAATTAAGAAAATGTTGCCCCTTAAAAACCAAAGGATTTCCAGTGACAATTCCTTGTAATTTTCCAAATGCAATAATTGAACCGGTAAAAGTAATTGCACCTATTGCGGTACCTAGAGCCATCTCTACTAAACTTCCAGTAGGAATTGCGCCTATAGAACCAATATCAAATGCTCCAGGATTATAGAATGCTGAACCGGCAACAAAAACCGCAGCTAAACCGACTAGACTATGAAATGCTGCCACTAACTGAGGAAGAGCCGTCATTTGAATTTTTAAAGCTATTGTACTTCCTATTAAACCACCTATCACAAAGGCTATAGTAATTTCCTTATAACTTAAAACACCAGGGGAAGCTACAGTGGTACCAATAGCGATTGCCATTCCAAGCATGCCATAAAAATTTCCTCTTCTAGCTGTGGTTGGATGACTTAATCCTCTTAGAGATAGAATAAATAAAACTGCTGAAACTAAATAAAGTACTGAAGATATATTAGACATATTAATTATTGTTTCTTCTTAAACATTGATAACATTCTATTAGTAACGACAAAGCCACCAAATATATTCACTGCAGCTAGTGTGACCGCAATTAATCCAAATATTTTAGATAAAGAAGAGTCTATAGGTCCTGCAGCCAATAAAGCTCCAACAATAATGACTGAAGAAATAGCATTAGTAACTCCCATTAAAGGACTATGTAATGCTGGAGTTACTGACCAAACTACATAATAACCAACAAAGCATGCTAAAATTAAAACTGTAAAACCAAATACCAAAAAATCTCCATGACTATTCGGACTTTCCATTAAAGTGGAAGCTAAATTATTCGCTTGATTTGATAGTTCTTGAGCTTGATAAGATAACTTTTCTAATTGATTAGATAATTCTGACATATTTCCCCCTTAGTTATTTATTAATATTTTTCCACTGGCACAAACCAGAGTCGCCTTAATAATTTCATCATTTTTATCGTATAAAGATTTTTTACTTTCAAAATCCATTAATGAAAGAAAGTTAGATATATTTTTAGAAAACAAGGAAGATGCGTTATTCGCTACTCTTCCTGGTACGTTAGCATGGCCTACTATCTTAACCCCATTTTTGTTAATGATTTTTCCAACTTGACTGAATTCACAATTTCCACCGCTTTCAACCGCAAGATCTACTATAACTGATCCCGCATTCATATTTTCTAACATATACTTTTTAATTATTAGAGGTGCTTTTCTTCCTGGAATTTGAGCAGTGCATATTACAATATCTATTTTCTTTAAAGTTTCAGCCAATAGGGCTTCTTGTTTTTTTTGATACTCAGCACTCATTTCTTTTGCGTATCCACCACTAGTTTCAGAATCTTGAGACTCTTTATCTTCAACCATGACAAATTTTCCGCCTAAACTTTCAACTTGTTCTTTAGAAGCTATTCTCACGTCTGTAGCATAAACAATAGCACCTAATCTTTTAGCGGTAGCTATCGCCTGTAGTCCCGCTACTCCTGCACCAACAACTAATACATTAGCCGGATTAATTTTTCCAGCAGCAGTCATAAACATAGGTAAAACTCTATTAAATTCTGAAGCCGCATCAATTACAGCATGATATC
>Ga0208646_1000715_pt1 | contig 19436 bp, 19 predicted proteins | sample AntAceMetag02UK8_FD_184762 | JGI IMG/M metagenome (GOLD analysis project Ga0208646, IMG submission 184762) | Saline lake microbial communities from Ace Lake, Antarctica - Antarctic Ace Lake Metagenome 02UK8 (SPAdes) (version 2) | ecosystem: Environmental > Aquatic > Non-marine Saline and... | reverse complement strand
AAACAATCAATACTTTAATTAGTAGATTTTTGGATAATGCAAATAGTGTTTTTCTCATATAATTAGTTTAAAAATAAAGATTAATAGATTAAAAAAACGTTTATGTCTTCGAAAAGTACATTCTTTATCGCTAACTGGAAAATGAACGGAGTTCCTTCAGATTTTAAAGAAATTAATAAAGTAGCGGTTTTTTTGAAAAAACAGTTGAGGCAATTTAAAAAAAAAGTGGTCTACTGCCCACCAATCTCACTGTTAGCTCATTTTTTTAAAATGAATTCCATATCAGATATTGAATTTGGCGCTCAGAATATATCGAATACAAATATAAATTTTGGAGCTATGACAGGATCAGTCAGTCCAAAACTAGCAAAATTAAGCGGTGCGAAATATGCAATCATTGGCCACTCAGAAAGAAGGGCAATAGGGGAAGATTTTGATAAAATTAAAAAAAAATTAATACTCAACAGTAATAGCAGCCTTAACTCCATTTTTTGTATTGGAGAAACTCTTTTAGAAAAAAAGAAAAAAAAATCTGCGAATGTTTTGAAAAAACAATTGGCAAAATCCCTGTCTAGAAATTTAAATTTTAATAACATAATATTTGCTTATGAGCCGATCTGGGCAATTGGTACTGGAGAAATACCTGATCACGAGCACTTAAGTAAAATATTTATTTTTTTGAATAATTTTTTAAAAAAAAATTACAAAATAAAGCACCCCAAAATTTTATATGGAGGGTCCGTAAACTCTAGTAATATTAAAGATTTGCGATTAATACCTCACTGCTCAGGCTATTTGATTGGTGGCGCATCATTTAAGGCAAAGAATTTTATTGAAATAATTAAAAATTATTATAATTAGCCTTCAATGGAAAATATCATTTTAATTATACATGTTATCGTCGCAGCGCTTCTTATAGGCTCGGTTCTTTTGCAAAGATCCGAAGGTGGAGCATTGGGTATAGGAGCTGGAAATGATAGCTTGATGTCATCTCAATCTGCAGCAGATTTTTTAACAAAGTTTACTTCTGTGATGGCCGTTTTTTTTATTATAACTAGCATTTCGCTTACAATCATTCATAAAAAAGAAAAACCTTCAGGATCAATTATAGATAAAATTGAAAAATTAGAGAAAAAAAACAATTCACCACAAATACCTATAACCAAGTAATTAAGCTTTAATTTCTTAGAAAAATATCCTATAACATTATTCCATGGCTCGTTATATATTCGTTACTGGCGGCGTGGTTTCCTCTTTAGGCAAAGGTCTTTCTTCTGCTTCATTAGCTTATCTTCTTCAGTCCAGAGGTTTTAAAGTTCGTTTAAGAAAACTGGATCCGTATTTAAATGTCGATCCTGGAACAATGAGCCCTTTTCAGCATGGAGAAGTTTTTGTCACTGATGACGGAGCCGAAACAGATTTAGACTTGGGTCACTACGAAAGATTTAGCGGAATATCAGCAAAGCAATCAGACAATGTTACAACTGGAAAAATATATAGCGATATTTTAAAAAAAGAAAGAAAAGGTCTTTATTTAGGGAAGACCGTTCAAGTTATACCTCACGTCACAAACGAAATTAAAGATTTTATTAAAAATGATATCAGTAATGAAGATTTTGTTATTTGCGAAATAGGCGGAACAGTAGGTGATATTGAGAGCTTGCCTTTTTTGGAAGCGATAAGACAATTTTCAATTGATGTAGGAATAAAAAATTCTTTATTTATTCACCTGACTTTAGTTCCCTACATGAAAGCTTCTGATGAAATCAAAACAAAGCCAACTCAGCATTCAGTTAAGGAGTTAAGAGCACTAGGAATTCAGCCAAACATAATTATTTGCAGATGTGAACAACCAATACCAATCGGGCAAAGAAAAAAAATATCTCTTTTCTGCAACGTTCCAATTGAAAATGTCATTGAAACTATAGATGTAAAAACTATTTACGAAGCCCCTATAAGTTTTAGTAAAGAAAAGCTAGATCAGCAAGTTTTGGATTATTTTAAAATTAAATCTAGAAAAAAAGCAAATTTAGCTCCATGGAAAAAAATCACAAAGATTGTTTTGACCTCTAAGCAATCTGTGAATATCGCGGTTATAGGAAAATACGTTAATCTTAAAGACTCTTACAAATCTCTAGATGAAGCTTTAACTCATGGGGGAATAAAAAATAATCTTCAGGTCAATCTTGTAAGAATAGAATCTGACAATTTAAATCCTGCAGAGGTTAAGAAAAAATTGGCTGGTATACATGGAGTTTTAATTCCAGGAGGGTTTGGGAAAAGAGGAACGGAAGGAAAAATTGCGGCCATTCAATTTGCCAGAGTTAACAAAATCCCTTTTTTAGGGATTTGTTTTGGTATGCAAATGGCAGTTATAGAATTTGCGAGAAATGTTCTCAAAATTAAGAATGTAAGTTCAAGTGAAATCTCTAAAAACTGCATTCCATTAGTTGGATTAATTAACGAATGGGATCGAGATGGAAAATTGCAAAAAGGCACAGATAAAGAACTTGGTGGAACTATGAGATTGGGTCTGTATCCAGCAAAATTAAAAGACAACTCTCTTATTAGAAAAATTTATAAATCTAAAATTATTCAAGAAAGACACAGACATAGATATGAGATTAATATTAATTATCAAAAGCAATTTGAAGAAGCGAAGATGGTTTTTTCTGGAATCTCCCCAGATAATAAATTACCAGAGGTGATTGAGTATAAAAATCATCCATGGTTCATAGGAGTGCAGTTTCATCCAGAATTTAGATCTAGACCTTTGCTGCCCCATCCTTTATTCTCATCATTCATTGCTGCTGCTAAAAAATATAAATGAAGCAAAAAATTATAAAAATCTCCAATTTTAAAGTTGCCAACAATTTACCGCTAACTCTTATTGCTGGCCCATGTCAGCTTGAAAGTCAGGCGCACGCATTTAAGATGGTTGATAGAATTCAGAGGATTGCAAAAAAACTTAAAATTAACTTTATTTACAAAACCTCTTTTGACAAAGCAAATCGCACTAGCCTTAATGGGAAAAGAGGTCTTGGCCTTGAAAAGTCTATGGCCATATTCGATCAAATTAAAAAAAAATTTAAAGTACCAATTTTAACAGATGTCCACACAGCAGAGCAGTGCTCTATTGTTTCACGTCACGCAGATATTTTGCAGATACCAGCATTTTTGTGCAGACAAACAGACCTATTGATCGCAGCAGCAAAAACTGGAAAAATTATAAATGTTAAGAAGGGTCAATTTCTTGCTCCATGGGATATGAAGAATGTAGTTAGCAAGATTCAGAATAGTGGTAATAAAAATATTCTAATCACAGAAAGAGGTGTTTGCTTTGGTTACAATACTCTTATTTCTGATTTTAGGGCAATCCCTACATTAAAAGAATTTGGTTACCCGGTTATTTTTGACGCAACTCATTCAGTTCAGCAACCGGGGGGTAAAGGAAACTCAAGCGGCGGCCAAAGAGAGTTTGTTGATCCCTTATCAAGAGCAGCTGTTGCCGTGGGTGTGGCTGCAATTTTTATTGAAACTCATGACAATCCAGACAGAGCACCTTCGGATGGAGCGAACATGCTTCATATTAACAAATTAGAATCTTTATTAAAAAAATTACAAAAAATTGATTTAATAATAAAAAATAATTTTTCAAATTTTTAAAAATGTCAAAAATTAAAAATATTAAAAGCAGGCAGGTTTTTGACAGTAGAGGATTCCCTACGGTTGAAGCGGAGGTAATCCTGGAGGATGGAAGCATAGGATCTGCCATTGTTCCTTCTGGAGCATCGACAGGAACACATGAAGCGCACGAATTAAGAGATGTAAATGAAAAGTATTTAAATAAAAGCGTTTTAAATGCAGTTGAAAATATCCGTGTAAAGATTTTGCCCGCACTCAAAACGAGATCGGCTTATAATCAAAGGGAAATTGATAAAAAAATGATCGAGCTTGATGGGACTTCAAATAAATCAAGTTTAGGGGCCAATGCAATTTTGGCCGTTTCTATAGCAAACTGTAAGGCTGCAGCAATTTCTCAAAAAAAGGAAATATACGCTTATTTGAGCAAGACCCAAAAATACACATTACCATACCCAATGCTAAACATTATTAATGGAGGCGCACACGCTAATAATTCTTTGCAGATTCAGGAGTTTATGATTAGGCCGGACGGAGCTAAAAGCTTTTCGGAATGTATGCAAATGTCTTTTTTGGTCATACAGCAATTAAAAAAACTTCTTAATCAAAAAAAACTAAGCACAAGTGTGGGTGATGAAGGTGGATTTGCTCCATCGCTAGATAGCGATCAGCATGCTTTAGATTTTATAATTCAAGCAATTGAGAAGTCAGGCTTTGTTCCAGGAAAGGATTTTAATTTATGTTTAGACGTGGCTGCAAACGAAATTTATGACGGGAAAGTATACAGCATTGAAAATAATATAAAAACTGAACCTATGGGCATGATTTCTTATTATGAAAAACTCACGTTAAAATACCCAATCAAGTCTATTGAGGACCCGATATTTGAGGATGACTGGGGTACTTGGAAAAAACTTACAGAAAAAATTGGAGACAAGGTTCAGATAGTCGGCGATGATTTATTTGTTACAAATTCGCTCAGATTAAAAAGGGGAATTGAAAATAAATCTGCCAATGCAATTTTAATTAAGGTTAATCAAATAGGATCTGTGACGGAAACTATAGAGACAATTGAGCTTGCTCAGAAAAATTCTTTTAATACAATTATATCTCACCGATCAGGAGACACGGAGGATACATTCATTGCAGATTTGGCTGTAGCAACAAATTCAAACCAAATCAAGACAGGATCCTTAGCCAGGTCTGAAAGAGTATCTAAATACAATCGATTATTAAGAATCGAAGATTCCAACGAAGGAAAAATTTTAATGGCAAGTATATAAATGAAAAAAATTTATTTCTATTTATCTCAACGTAAATTTTTTTTTATTAATCTATTTATTTTTTTTTATATTTTTGTAAATTTGCTAGATGGTAATCGTGGTTATTTTTCTTATGTAAAGAAAAGTGACTTATTGATAAATAAAATAGAAGAAGAAAAAAATATTTTCGGACAGTTAGAATCTTTAAGGTTAAAAAATTCAATACTATCATTGCCAAATCTGAATCTCGATTTTTTAGATCAATTATATAGATCTTATTTTGTACTCGGCAAAAAAGGTGAAAAATTATACTTAGTGAAATAAAAATGGACAAAATTAGGCACCCAGAAAAAGTAAATAAAGATTTTAATCCTATCCAGAAAAAACCATCTTGGATAAAAGTTAAAATTAGTAACTCAAGTGTTTTTTCCGAGACAAAAAAAATTATAAAAGACAAGGGTCTCGTCACTGTTTGTGAAGAGGCTAACTGCCCAAATATTTCTGAATGTTGGTCAAAAAAGCATGCCACTTTCATGATTTTAGGAGATACTTGCACCAGGGCTTGTGCTTTTTGTAATGTCAAAACCGGAATACCAAGAGCTGTTGACGTTTCTGAGCCGGAAAAAATTGCAAACTCCGTTAAGGAACTCCAATTAAATCATGTTGTCATAACCTCTGTTGATAGAGACGATCTTGATGATGGGGGAGCCCAACATTTTGCGAATGTAGTTGCTTCAATAAAGCTAAGAAATCCCAAAACTACTGTTGAAATATTGACACCAGACTTTCTAAGAAAAAAAGATTCTTATAAGATTGTCGTAAATTCTAATCCAGATGTTTTTAATCACAATTTAGAAACCGTTCCGAGCCTTTACTTGAAAGTTAGGCCAGGATCTAGATATTTTCAGTCTTTAAATTTGTTGGCTAATGTAAAAATACACAACCCAAAAATTTTTACAAAGTCTGGATTGATGGTGGGTCTAGGGGAAAACAAAGATGAGCTGTGCCAAGTAATGGATGATTTGCGATGTGCTAATGTTGATTTTTTAACTATTGGTCAATATCTACAACCAACAGCAAGACACTACCCTATTAAAAAATTTATTACGCCAGAAGAATTTGATATGTATAAGGAAATTGCTTATTCGAAAGGTTTTTTAATGGTAGCTTCTAGCCCCTTAACTAGATCTAGTTATCATGCAGGAGAAGATTTCACTATTTTGCAATCCAAACGAAAAGCCGGACTAGATAATTGCCAATAAAAAAAGTTGTAAAAAAATTTGATTTTCCAAAGAAGGAGCTGATAAATTTAATTTTAGATATTAATAGTTACAAAGATTTTTTGCCCTGGTGCAAGAATTCGATTGTTACAAATGATCGTGAAGAAAACGCCAAAAGAATTATCTTTGCGGATCTTGAAATTGGATACAAGCAGATTGCAGAAACTTATACTAGCGAAGTTATTTTCGATAGAGAAAATTCTCAAATTATTGTGAAGCCGGTAAGTGGACCGATAAAAAAATTAACCAATATTTGGGAATTTAAAGAAATCACGGAAAAGAGTTGCGAGGTAAATTTCTATATAGAAATTGAGTTAAATAATTTTATATTAAATACTGTGTTTGAAAAGTTTTTTGATGCAGGATTTGAAAAAATTTTTACATCATTTGAAAATCAGGCAAAGAAAGTTTTGGGCTAAATACTTTCCTCTAGGAGTTGCAAAACTTTCGAGCAAGTAAGTTTTTGAATTTGAACTCTATTAAGATTTTTGTTAAATAAGAATTTTTTTACCTTAATATTCGTACCCTTGATTATTCCAACATAAACAAGGCCAACAGGTTTTTTTGCAGAGCCTCCAGAGGGCCCGGCAATACCAGTGATAGACACTGATATATCAGCTCTGCTAATTTTTTTTAGGTTTTTTACCATTGATAAGCAGCATTCCTCACTAACAGATCCGTATTTTTCTATTATTTTTTTTGGAACATTCAAAATTTTTATTTTTGATTGATTGGAATAAGTAACCAATCCCATAGAAAAAACCTTGGAAGAGCCGCTAATAGATGTTATTTGACTTGAAAGAAGACCACCAGTACAAGATTCCGCCACAGAAATTTTAATCCGTTTTTTTTGTAATTTTTTTATTATTCTATCAATCATTTTATAAGCAGCTCAAATAATAGGTATAAAACAATTGTTGCGTATATACCGGCAAGAACATCATCCATAACAACGCCAAAACCATTTTTTATTTTATCAATTAAATTTATAGGATATGGTTTTAAAATATCAAAAAATCTAAAAGCTAAAAAAGCAACAGTGACAAACTTAATAAGCATCCACTTATCTTGCTCCCAAATAAAGTTTTGGAATTCAGGATAAAAATAATATCCAATTAGCATAGGAATGGATTGGCCAATATACTCATCTATAACTATTTCTTTAGCATCAATTTCTGAAAATAGTTTTGAATTTTTATTAATGACGATTATTGAGTAGGGGATAATTGAAAAAAATACAACTAAAGGAATCAGAAAGTTTACATTGAATATAATTAGTAGAAAATAAAGCGCAGAAGTAAAAAAAGAAGCGAAGGTACCAGAGGCAATTTTTATATTTCCAATTCCAAACAGGGTAAGAAAATGTATGTTAATTTTTTTAATCATATTTTAAAACAGAGATTACTTCGCAAGCCAAAGCTTTGTTTTTTCCAATAATGCCCAATCTGTCAGTTGTCTTAGCCTTTATATTGATTTTGTCTTTATTGACTTTGCAAATCTTAGAAAGATTTTTTTTTATTTTGTCTTTATATTTTCCTAAGTTTGGACTTTGAAGAATGATATTCAAATCGATACTGTCAATTACAAGTTTTTTTTTCTTTAGTATTTGAATAGTCTTTTCCAATAACCTTGTGGATTTGACATCTTTGTATTTGCTAATATTGGGAAACAAGGTGCCTATGTCACCTTTCTTTGCTGCACCCAGAAAGCTATCTATCAATGCATGCAGCAAGCTATCACCGTCAGAGTGACCTACTGGTCCCATTTTAGACGGTATCACAATACCACCTACAACCAATTTCCTTCCCTTGACCATTTGGTGAATATCGTAGCCAATTCCATAAAATTTTTCGTTACTTTTTTTTATGTCCTCCAGGTAAGTAATTTTTTTATTATCAAAACTTCCTTTTATAATTTTTACAGGATAATTTTTTTTAAAAAATAACGTCGAATCATCACTTATGTTTTTATCCGAATTTTGACTGTGCAATTTGTAAATAGTTTTAAAATCAAAAGCTTGAGGTGTTTGAATTTGCAAAACTTCATCCCTAGGAATAATTTTATTATTAAAGACTATTGTGCTGAGCGATTCTAGGGCCGGTATTACAGCTTTAAATTTTTTTAAATATTTTATTTGAAGATCAATTAGCCTTGGGGGAAAAAAAGGTCTTGCAGCATCATGTATCAAAATTTTATCAATTTTTAATCTATTTGCTTTTATTAAGCCGTTGAGAACAGATAGTGCTCTTGTTTTTCCACCATTAACTACTGTAATTTTTTTATTTTTTAGTACAAAATCTCTATATTTGCTGTAACTTTTCTTCTCTATTGCTATTATTATCCTTGAAATATTTTTATTATTTAGAAATTTTTTTATACTATAGTTTATAATAGTATCGCCCTTAAAAATATGAAATTGCTTTGGAGTATCACTAACAAATCTTTTGCTAAAACCTCCAGCAACAATTAAGGCAGCTATCGACATTTTATTATGACCATTAAAAAATTAAACATTAATTATGCAGTTGGATTTATCACAATATTGTCACTGATTGTAGGTTTTTTAACAATCCAAACATTTGCCTCCAAGGGAGGTATTCCATTAACTCCCATAAACATACAAATCTTGCTTATAACGAACCTAGTTTTGTTGTCTATATTTTTGTCATTTGTTGTTTATAAAATTTTTAATTTATACCAAAAAAATAAAAACAAGAATCTTATTGGAAGCAAAACTAGGACTAAATTTTTACTATACTTTATCTCACTAGCAGCAATACCGTCTATTGTTGTTGCTATTTTTTCTTTAATAATTTTTAATTTCAGCATTGAAAAATGGTTTGATAAAAAAATCAATCAAGCAGTTCTCAACTCTGTAGAAATCGCAAAAAAATATCTTAATGAGCATCAGTCATCAATAAGCAAAGACATACTTTTGATGGCCAATGACTTTAATAGAAATAAAAATCAATTGCTTGCTAACAAAAAACAATTTGAGCAATACATAAAAACTCAAGCTGATTTCAGATCTATAAACAATGCTTTTATTGTTTCGGAAAAGGGTGATTTTGCTTTTTCTTTGCCAGACTTTGATAAAAATAAATTTATAAAACCAGATACCTATATCTTGTCAGCTGCCAAAAAGGGAAAGCCGGTAATTATTTCTAGTGCCTATACGAACAAAACATATGGTATGGTTAAGCTATCAAACTTTGAAAATTTGTATTTATACGTAGTTCAAAATGTTAACCCACAAATTGTAAACTACCTCAAGCAAACTGGTGAGATATCAACCTATTATTTTCAAATAAAAAATAATATTTTTAGTTTGCAGATAACATTCATGGTTATTTATATAATGATCACTTTTTTGTTAATTTTTTTAGCAAGCATTGTTTCGATAAATTTATCCACTTATGCAACAACACCCTTAATATCTCTTTTTGATGCAGCTAACGAAATTAAAAAAGGTAATTACAATGTTGAGCTTGAGTTAAACAATCTAGACAGTGATTTTTTACAACTCAATTCTACCTTTAATGCCATGGTTAAAAAAATTAAAGAAGACCAAAAAAGAATTTCTTTAAGCGGTCGTTTTGAGGCATGGAATATCATAGCAAAAAAATTAGCTCACGAAATAAGAAACCCACTCACCCCAATACAGCTATCTCTTGATAGAATTCGAGACAAATTTAAAAACCAAATTATAACTGACAAAAATCAGTTTGATGAGCACATCCTTATAATCAACGAACAAATAAAAGAAATTAGCGCTTTGCTAAACTCCTTTTCAGACTTTGCTAGAATGCCCACTCCGGAACTCAAAGATTTCAATATTGTCAATATTGTCGATAGCGCTATAAATCCTTATAAAAAGAATTATCTAAATATTGATTTTATTTTTAGCAATATTTTAAATATTCAAGATATAAAATGTGACAGGAATCAAATTTTTAGACTGCTTACAAATCTTATTAAAAACAGTGTTGAATCCATTGAGGAAATGGAGAATCCCAAGAGCAAAAACACAATTTCTATTTCAGTTTCTGAAAACGTTGATTTTGTGAATTTTGAATTAGTTGATAGTGGCCCTGGTTTTTTATCTGAAAATTTTAACAATGTGTTCGAACCTTACTTTACTACAAAAGCTCATGGGTCAGGCCTGGGTTTGTCGATTGTCTCTAAAATTGTACACGAACACAAAGGTGACATTGTGTTTGCTAATGATGAAAATTCATTAGGAGCAAAAATCAATTTTTCCTTAAGTAAAAATTTATGAAAAGAATTTTAATTATTGACGACGAAAAAGACATAAGATTTTTATTATCAACTATTCTTGTAGACGAAGGTTATGAAACTTTACAAGCAGGCACAGTTGAAGAGGCGGAGGGTATTATTGGTAATAAAGCGTTTGATCTTGCGATTGTCGATATTTCTTTAAAAGATAAAAAAAAAGATGGAATTTTTCTATTAAAAGAAATTAAAAAAATAAACAAACACATCCCGGTTTTGATGATATCTGGTCACGCCACCATTCAGCTGGCTGTAGATTCTATGAGATTAGGAGCTTATGAATTTTTAGAAAAACCTTTTAATAAGGACAGATTATTGAATTTTACAAAAAGAGCTTTGGAATCTTTTGATTTGCAAAATCAAAACAAAAAATTACAAAAACTTTTTTTTGATACTTATGAAGTTATAGGCGACAGCAAAGAGATAAAAAATATTAAGGACATAATAAAAAAAATATCCACGACTGATACAAGGGTATTGATAACCGGACCTTCTGGTTCAGGTAAAGAATTGATCGCTAGAACAATTCACAAAAACTCATTAAGACAGGATGGTCCATTTTCTGTTTGTAACGGAGCGCTATTAAATCCCCAAACATTTGACATAGAGTTGCTTGGAGTAAAAAATCCTGATGGCAGCATCTTGCAAGGTCACTTTGAAAAAGCAAATAATGGGACTTTGCTAATAGACAATGTTTCAGACATTCCTTTGGACACCCAAGCAAAAATACTGAGAATTCTAACAGAACAAAAATTTCGTCGTGTTGGTGACGACAAGGAAATAGTAACTAATGTAAGAGTGTTGGCGTCTAGCAGCAAAGATTTAAGAAGTGAAATTGAATCTGGAAACTTTAGAGAAGATTTGTTTCAAAGAGTTTCAATCGTTTCTATTAATGTTCCAGATTTGAAAAGTCGTCACACGGACATACCTTTATTAGTTGAATATTTTTCAAAAAAAATTTCCCAAAACTTAGGCAAGAAAGAATTTTCACTGAAATCCAATCTTACAAAATTATATCAACACAATTGGCTTGGTAATGTTAGGGAGCTTCGAAATTTGGTTGAAAGAATAATAATATTATCAGAAGGCAGCAATAAAAATGCTGACGATATTATAAACGAAAGCATTAACGCTAAAAAATCAAGCGGATCCATCGATTTATTAGACTTTGATTCCCCCTTAAAAACGGCTAGAGAGCAGTTTGAAAAAGAATATTTAATTCACCAGTTGAAAAAAAATGGTTCAAATATATCAAAAACTGCTGAAAATATTGGGATGGAAAGATCAGCCTTGCATAGAAAATTAACTTCTTTAGGAATTAGCTATAAATGAATATTATAATATGTGGAGCTGGCAGAGTCGGTTTTTCAATCTGCAATCAGCTGTCTAAGCAAGGACATTCAGTAACAGTAATTGACAAAAATGGTTCTGATATTCAAAAAATTAACGACACTCAAGACGCCAAGGGTATTGTCGGTATAGCAACGTATCCTTCAGTCTTAGAGAAAGCGGATGCAAAAAATGCAGATATGATCATAGCCGTTACTAAAAATGACGAAACTAACATGATTGTTTGTCAAATAGCACATTCTCTTTTTAAAATTCCTAGAAAAATTGCACGAATAAGGTCAAAAGAATTTTTAAAACCTATTTGGAAAGGTCTTTTTACTAAAGAAAATTTACCAATAGATATTATTATTTCTCCAGAATTTGAAGTTGCAAAATCATTGTATAGAAAACTAGAAGCTCCTGGAGCTATAGACAATATTCCTTTTGCAGATGACCTGGTTAGATTGCTAGAAATTCAAATAGACGAGAAGTGTCCCATAGTTAATACAGCGCTCTCTAAATTGTCAGATATATTTTCCGACCTAGATGCAAATGTTCTGGGAGTTTTGAGAAATGATAAATTTTTAATATTAAAAAAATCAGATAAACTAATCAAAGAGGATAAAGCTTATATTTTAACAAACTCAAAACAAGTCGATAGAACCTTGTCAATTTTTGGCAAAGATGAAAAATTTGCAAAAACAATTTTGATTATTGGTGCTGGGAATATTGGTTTAGACCTTGCTAAAATACTTGAGGAAAATGAAAATAGTCCTAGAATTAAAATTATCGAAAAAAATTCAGAGCGTGCTGAATTTATTGCAAATGAACTAAATGAAGCCATAGTCATAAAAGGAGATGGTCTTGATGAGAATCTTCTTAAAGAAATCAATATAGAGGAAATAGACACAGTTCTCTCCTTAACGGACGATGATGAAGTTAATATTATGTCAGCTCTTTTGAGTAAGAAAAAAGGGGTTAAAAGAACCATTTCTATTGCGAACAGCTCTAATTATGCATTGTTGCAGTCATCATTGAAATTAGACGATATTGTTGACCCTCGCATGACTACTGTTTCGACAATTTTGAAACATGTTCATAAAGGAAAAATTGAAAGCGTCTATACTTTGGATAACGGAGATTATGAAGTTATTGAAGCTAAAATTTTAGAAAGTTCAGAGCTATTAAACATATCTTTAAACAAGGCCAATATACCCGATGGAATTAAAATAGGCCTCATTGTCAGAGACAAGGTGGTTCTTGTTCCAAAAAAGGACACTGTGTTTAGTTTAAATGACAAGGTTATATTGTTATCAAGTAGGGAAAACTTACCAAAAGTAGAAGGTTTGTTTAAAATTTCTCCTTATTTTTAAATAAATAAAATCAATGAATTTCAGAGCAATTTTTTATTACCTGGGATGGTTTAGTATTCCCGTAACCGGAATGGCTACACTTGTAATATGTTTTTCTTATTTTATAGAGAACAAAACAGGAATTGGAATTTATTACTTAATATTTCTTCTATCTGGAGTATTTTTTTTTCTAAGCAGAACTTTAAAGGTAAAAAAACAATTAACAAAAATGGATTTGTTAATTTTTATTTTTCTTGGCTGGTTATTGTACCCCCTTGTTATCGGCATTCCTTACTATTTTAGCTACTACCAATTAAATTTTTTTTTATCTTATTATGAAGCAGTATCTGGATTTCTTGGATTTGGATTATCTGTTTTTAATAGACCGGAAATTTTAAACGATCCCTTGCTTCTCTGGAGATCAGGATCTCAGTGGATCGGAGGTTTTTATTATTTATTTACAATTTTTGCAATATTATCAACTTTAGATATTAACTTTATTCCCAGCAGATACATTTCCACTGCTTCAAATTCTTTAAATTTCGAAAATAAATTTGTTAAGAATTTTTTAAATATTTTTTATTGCTATTTTTTATTTTCTTTATTTGTGCTTTTTTTTTTGAATTTTACTAGTTTAAACTTTTTTGAAAAACTAAATCTTATGATGACAATAGTTTCCTCTGGTGGTTTTTTTATTAAAGAGCAGTTAATAGTCATGAGCAAACTCGACAGCATCATTATATCTCTGTGCTTCTTACTAAGTGCTTTAAATATTTTTATTTTTTATGAATTATTTAGATTTGGCAAAAACTACAATTTCAAAGAGGACCTTAGTATAATTATTTTAGCTTTTGTAGCAGCATTCTCATTGCTGTTTATATTTGCAACTACAGATAATTTTTATGATATTTTTCTATTTGTAACCACGTCTCTATCCACTTCAGGAATAGCACTGTCTGTTAAATCTAATTTTCTTTATATAAATATCTTTTTAATACTAACATTTGTTGGAGGATCAATTTACTCAACAGGATCAGGCTTTAAGTTGTTGCGTATTTTATTTTTTATAAAGAAGTTTTTAATAGAAGTTACAAAATTGCTCAGCCCATCAACAATTGTAAAAAAGAATATCTTCAACAGTCAGGAGCCAATTAAAAACTCAGACTATTATATTGCATCTTTAATATTCGTTTTTTATGGAGTCATTTTCCTTTTCGCATGCTTACTACTAAGTTTTGACAGTCTTGGATTTGAAGATGTCTACAAATTAGCCTTTTTAAGTATGAACAATACTCTTCCATACAACTATCTTAGTAAGGCCATTTCTTTTTACGACTTAAGTTATCTTTCGCATTCAGTTATTTTGCTCTTGGTATTTGCTTCCAAGGTTTATTTTGTTTCTTTTTTGGTGGTAGTTAAAAAGCTACTTTGGAAATAAAATTATTATATTTACTCTGATAAGTTATTTGGCTAGAAGGGGTTAAATATTTGCGCCCGTAGCTCAGCTGGATAGAGCATCGGTTTTCTAAACCGAGGGTCGCATGTTCGAATCATGCCGGGCGCACCAATTTTTAGTGGTTCATTCAGCCTTGAGCCTCGTTTCTACTTCCTGAGATACGCAGAATCCGACCGTATGCCGAAGCGAAAGGATAAAAGATGTATATTAGAAAGCGTGGAGGCAAATTTCTTGTAGAGATCAAACGTGTTGGTCATAAGAATATTTACAAAACTTTCATTCAAAAAACCGATGCACTAAAATGGGGTAGGCAAGTAGAAATACAATTAGATCAATCTCGTTACAGAGACACGTCTAACGCGCAGAAGACCACCCTTAAATCGGTCCTAGAAAAGCATCTGGCAGAGCGTTTAAGGGTCGTGAGAGAACCCATTAAGGAGCAAAGTAGATTTAACACTGTCACCAGACATCGGATAGTTGAAGGCTATCTAAGTAGTTTGACTCCTCAAATTTTTGCAAATTACAGGGATAATAGATTGGATCAGGGAATGTCAAACAGCACTGTTAATCGTGAGTTATCATTTATGAGTATCGCAATTAAAAAAGCAATTAGGCAATACAATTGTTGGCTGCCTGAACACCCAATTCCTAACGGAATTAAATGCAAAGAAACACCTCCAAGAAACAGAAGGTTAGAAGGCGATGAGTTCGAGCGTATGATGAAATTCTGTAAATTTAATCGCAACATATACTGGTGTCCAATGATTGAGTTTGCAATAGAGACAGCTATGAGGCTGAATGAGCAGCTAACGTTAGATTGGAGCCAGGTCGATATGCAAACTATGGTTTTAACAATTCTTGCAGAACACTCAAAAACTGCAACGCAACGCAAGATACCTTTAACTCCCCGAGCATTGGAAATTTTGAGAACCTTGCCCAGAAATATAAGTGGTAAAGTTTTTCCCGTACGATTAAATAATTTTCAAAGAGCATGGCGCTCAATACTTCGTAATTCAAATATAAAAGGACTGCATTGGCACGATCTACGTAGAGAAGCTACGTCAAGATTAATGGAAAAGGGGTTGTCTATAAGCGAAGTTCAAATGTTTACAGGGCACAAAACACTATCATTAATGTTGCAAACTTACAGTCAGCACAGCCCAACAGTTGTTGCGAAGAAGCTTAATTCTGTAAATTGATACTGGAAAATCCCATACGGGTTTTAAACAAGTGACTCTAAAGATTAGCTTTTTTGGAGTCACTGAATCCATTTGCCTTTGTCTTGAAAATCTTGAAAAAAGGTATATATAGTAATTGTCGCTTAGAAACGAGGTTCCATTCTTATAAATGGCAAAAGAGTTAATAGACTAGTTTTTAAAAGACGTAAAACCGAGTTTTGTGGTCATGAAAAGACCAAGATAGTCTCGAAGAAAATCTGACTAAAATTTCACTTAACTACATCATGCGGATGATGTTTATTAACGGAGTGAATATTATTATGATTTTTAGAGAGAAAATAATTGATCGATCATACAGAAACACTGACATACGATATGGGCTTTATAACCTGTATTTGCATATGCACGTTTCTATTCCTCACTTTCACACCGATTTAATATCACTCCCATCCGCAGATATTAATTAAATGAGGGGCTTTGTAGTTAGCCCCTCAACAATTAATGGAGTCGATATAATGACAACAAAAAGAAACGCATCTTTAACAGGTGCAATTAGTGAAATCTTTGCAAGCGATAAAGATAAAATAATACAACAATTAGAAACTGAAAATGTTAAATTAAAATTGGAAATAGATAGGCATAGAGAAAGAGAATGCTTCTATAATATACCCGATTTGGCTTTTCAGCAGTCAAGATTGTTCAATAAAAAATTGTGTGATCATGTTTTAGAAACTAGAGATTTAGCCAATATAGTCTCTAGAGGTAAAAATGATTTTATTAGAAAGTCAGCCTGGTTTGAATTGCAAAATAAAATTATTAAGACTGCATCAGACAAAGAGTTAAATATAGAAAACTACGTCATTATCGAAGATGCTCTAAATAATGGAGATGACATTCATAGAGCGCCCCTCAAGCATCACAAACTAGAATTGGTTGGTGATAGTTCAATAAGAGAAATGGGACAACACATTGTGAATAAAGGTCTGGCAATAAAGGAGGTTGATGATGAGTAATATCAAAGAAGAAGCAAAGTCATTAATTGATCAAGGGTATAAGATTATACCCTTGATTGAAAATGCAAAAGGGAACCATGATAAAGAAATTCTAACGAGAGAGTACTCATTAGATGATTTTGATAAATTAGAAAAAAAACATAACAAACCACATACTAATTTAGGTATTAATCTTGCTACTTCGTTTGGAGGTCTGGTCGATATAGATGCAGATACAGACGAAGCTATTAAACTTTTACCTAGATTCTTTTGTCAAAAAGCTACAAAGATTGGTAGAAAAAATCAGGATGTACTTGAGACAACTCACGTCTTAACATTGAATGATAATTACAATGTAGACGACGAGTTATTTAAAGACATCAATGGTAAGAAAATGATTGAGTTCCGTACGAATGGTAATTTAGTTATCCCACCAAGTATCACACCAAATAAAAAAACTAATGTAATGATGCCTAGAGTTTGGGTTGATAATGTTACTCCATTTAAGGGTGCTAACATTGTTGAAACTTATAAATGGTGCAACTTTGCTACATTCCTCTATCCCTTTTTAGAAGTACCTAAAAAAGGTGAATCTGTCTTAGCATTAGATGGATGTTTGAAGCGTTACACATACCTTACAGATAATGAAAGGTTAAGGTTTCTGTCTATGTGTTATGAAACGAAGTTCCCTAATGATTGGGGCTCCAAGGACTGTAGCGAAAAAAAATTCATGCGTTTGATTAAATGTACAAACGATGAATCTAAAAAAACTGGTGGTTATAAAATGTTAGCTATGAAGTTTGGTATTGATCCATTGGAAATGAAACGTGCTATTTCATTTGTTGGTGATGTACCCGATGAAGCTAAAGATAAAAAATCCAAAAAAACACTCGTATCATTTTATGAAAATGCTTACGATATGAACGTGATTTTAAAAACAGAGTTTCCGCCTGTTTTGAAAGTTGTGGGGGATGAGAACACTACCATCATACCTGAGGGTTTAGGCTTGTTAGCAGGACGACCAAAAGCAATGAAAAGTTGGACGTCTTTGTTATTAGCTTATGCAGTACAAAATGGGACAGATTTCTTTAATCTACCTGTGATGCAGGGAGATGTTTTGTATCTAGCTCTAGAAGATAATAAACGTAGGATGAAAGATAGGATTGTGAAGCTTGGTCTTGATCAATCTTTACAACATCCAACGATTGTAGATGAAGCACCATATCTAAATCATGGATTAGAAGAATCTATTGAAGAATGGACTAAGGAGGTGAACCATCCACGTCTCGTTGTTATTGATACACTTGCAAAAGTTAAACAGCAGTTTGACAAATCTAATACAGCCTACGATAAGGATAATAATTTATTGCGTGATATTCAGAAATTAGCAATGAAGTTAAGTATATCTATAATTATGGTATCGCATTTAGGTAAGACTCAATTCGATTATTCGTGGGATAAGATTCAAGGCTCAACGGGTATGCAGGGTATGACCGACTTTATGTGGATGCTTGATCGTGGTGATGGTGATTCAAAGTCAGCCTCATTGCATGGTAGAGGCAGAGACATTGAAGATTTTGAATTTGCTTTAAAGTGGAATAAAGAAACTTGGCAATATGATCGGGATGGTGAATTGTGGCTGAAACAATTAAACGAAAACAGAAAAGAAATTGTTGATGCCATGTTTTATTTCGTGCATGAGAAAAAACAACTTGAAGTGAAACCTGCTGAAATTTCTAAATATCTAGGAGCCTCGACTGATAAAGCAAAAGCAAATATCCGAAAGACCATGGAGCGTATGCAAAAAGGTAATGATCTCACTTCGGGAAAAGCCTATGGAACATACCAAATTTTAAGCAGATTGCCGTCGGAGGGTAAAAAATTAGATGTCTCTAATACTCTTAAAGAGGTGTCGTAGTTGTCTTAGTAGTAGGACAGGTAGGACAGCATATACGTTAGAGACATAAAGTTTTCCGCCCGACCACGAGGCGGTATGATTACGCTTTGTTACGCTTTGTTAACTCGAATAATTTCAACAAAGTTAAGAAAACAAATGTTTTTTTTAAGTTAACTAGGAGTAAGTGAATCGTACACTCCCACCCCGTTCCAATGCCATCACCTAGACACCTGATTTGAATATTGATAGGTTTGGTAATGCAAAAATTCATAGTAATATTAATAACAGGATTGTTGCTAAATGGCCGTGCACCTCAAATAAACCCATTTGGTGGTAACAATGAGAACAACGTTACGATCGATCTTAATATTTTTATTTTTGTTTAGTTGTGGAAATCAAAATAGAAGCGATGAATATCAATGTATTTTTTTTGATAGAAGTGGATCTATTTATTTAACGGTTAAAGATAAAATTATTGAGACAAAAATGTCAAGTTCGCCACTTTTAAATACTTATAATATTAAAGAAGAAAATAGTGACAAGATAATATTCGGTAATGACAACACTCCCATCAAGTATCATACTTTATCCACATTTTATAAAAAATCTTTGAAGCTTAGAGAGGAATGGGTCGGTGAGGGAAAGACGTATATCCATCAATGTGAAAAATTAAATTAAAATGATCCACGATTTATTTAAATGGTGTGTCTGGGTTTTAGAAGTAATAGGGGATGTTACTGGAATGGGTTATGAAT
>Ga0208646_1000708_pt1 | contig 19694 bp, 17 predicted proteins | sample AntAceMetag02UK8_FD_184762 | JGI IMG/M metagenome (GOLD analysis project Ga0208646, IMG submission 184762) | Saline lake microbial communities from Ace Lake, Antarctica - Antarctic Ace Lake Metagenome 02UK8 (SPAdes) (version 2) | ecosystem: Environmental > Aquatic > Non-marine Saline and... | reverse complement strand
TTGTTACCTCTACGAGGCACAACTGTTAATATTTGTGCATCTGTAAACGTTTCATGTTCTACCAATCTTATAACTTGTGCTACGGAAGAACTGTCATCAGCTAGGCCAAATACAGATACAAAATCTGCACGATAAATTTTGTTTACTGTGTTAGGGTCAGCAGTAAAACATATTAAATCATCTTGACGCAGTTGTGAACCGTCAGCCACATATGCTCCTGCACCAGACACATTACTAAAAGCATCTGTGTTAGAAGAATCAATAATGTCAATTAACCTACCAGTAGTACCATAATTGAACAGTTCTAAATTTGGAACGAACTCAATGATGGGACGTTTTGCTCTTGCGTTTTCTGGTAAACCTATTGTGACGTTTAATTTGCTTTCTGTCTTTTGTATTGCTTGTGTGTGTACCCATCTGTTTGCTCTGCTCCATGCATTTAAATCTGCAGATGATCTGTCTATGGTCCAATAATCTGGACTGGAACTTTGAGCAGTAGAGTTATCAAACCCTACTGTATCAAAACCTTCTGTACCATCTCTGTCCCACACTTCTCCTTTTTCAACACCATATGCCTCAACCACTTCATGCTGTGATATATCAGTAAAAGTTATGCTCTCACCCACTCCACTTATGAAGTATTTTTTGTCTTGATAACTTGCAACACTAGAAGATGTAATTTGAACATTGATTGTATCAGTTAACTCTAACCCAGATGCATCAGTAAATTTTTTACAGCCAATGATATTTTCTGCTGGATCAAATAGTACGTCGTCAAGGTCTTTGATTATAATTCTACCACGCATTGCTGTGTGATTACCGCATTGATAAAATAAAACTGTTTCTGCGTTGGACGATGAATCACTAGCAGGAACTTTTAAAGTTACTGTTCCGGAAGTTGCTCCATTGTTAGAAATGTAATCATCGGAAAACTGATAGTCTGTGCCAGTTGCATATTGTGTTTTTATGTAAAAAGGATGTCCTGGAGCATCTACTTCAAACTCATATGTACTGCCTTTGTACACGATGATATCAGGGTTATTTTGCCCATTTTTGTTTGAAAATACATAAGCACCAAAACTATTATTAGTAACACCTATAGTGGTTTTTGTACCACTGGATAGTAACAAAGATATCGGTGTGAGTCCTTCACTGATCCAATAATATTGTCTATAATTTACAAACTTGTCTGGATCTATAGGTGGAGCATAAGCATAAGATTCTTGTTCCCACAGTCGATCATGCTTTGCGTTGCTACCGCCTTGTGACTCAATTTCATTCACAGCATCAATGTACTGTGAGGCAAAGTCAATAGTGTTACCGTCTGACTTATAGGTCACTGTGGGTTCTAATTGATAACTCTGTCTTTGTTCTGTGCTTTCGCTGAGATATTGCTCTGTGGTGTTGTATGATTGACGATACTTTTGTCCTATAAACCCATTCAGTTGATCTAATACACTTGGTTCAATCAATTGATCAAGTGTGCTGTTGATAAACCTCTTGTTCTTCTCTGTTTGAAATATTTGAGGTAATAATTGAGAACTTGATCTAGTAGATTTGCTCATTAGTAATATCCTCCACTGGATGAACCAGTGGTAGATACTGTGCCTGATGTAGTACTAGTTGCAGATACTGTACCTGTGGTTGCTGTTGAAGATGCAGAACTAGTTATTACTGTGCCAGTTGCTTTAAGTTTTTCTGCTGAGATCGAAGAAATAATTTCAACATTATCTACTGTAGCTGATGACACAAATATTTCATTGTCTTCTGCATATATTTGAAACAAAGAACCAAATCCATTAGTGCTTTGAGATGGCACAATCACAACACTTAATAAATCTGGTGCTAGATTATTGTGTATGTAAGCGGCTAATTCTGTATAATAAAAAGTATCGCCAAAGTCCCAAAAGTCAATTTGAAAATAGGTATCTATTGCACTTATCACTGACGATTTAATTTGATTATCACTGACAGTGCTTTGTGGATTTTTAATAACTTTAAACTGTGCTTGTAATGAAGCGTCCGCACCTGGTCCAAACAATAGTTTATATTCGCCTGGATTAAAAACTATTTCATCACTTATAGACTTGATCCCATCCAATGATGACAGGTACGCAGTTTCTAAATCAAATATTGTAGGTGTTTCAGGCTTTGCTGTTGCTTGACTATTTCTTAACCATGTACGCAGTTGTTGATCAAAAGATCTTGTCACAACATAAAGATCTATAATGTTCGATACACTAGGATCTATTCTTCTACTTCTTACAGCTCCATGATTATAGTTGTAAATTAAATTTTGTCTACCTAGTTTAGCAGTGTAAGTTGTGACTGCTGTTGTGCTGTTAGTGGTTGCGGAATACTGATAAAATGCATCGTCTCCATAATAGTAAAATAATTGGTTATCAGGATAAACTGAAAAATTCGTAACTTCTAAAGCATTCTTTACAACGACAAATTGTGCTTGATCCACAATACTATCTTGATCATAGCCTTCTACTGTGACTGTTTCAAAAAATATGTATTTGTAGTTTATGTTTGTACTTGGACCTACAATAATTGTGAATAGATCAGGATTATCAATAACTCCATCATCATCAGAATCAAAGAAACCTACTTCTATTTTTCTAGTATCGTTGTAGCCATCTGACCCTACAACATTACCCACAATTTGCCAATCATAATTGTATGTTAAACTGCTGGTGAAATCAGATGCTGTGTTACTGGCCGGCAATCTAATCTTGTCTTTTACAGATACTCCTGTTTGCGGATCAATTACCTTTGCTGTTGGATCAAAGTAGAATTTGTTTCTTGTAGCAGATTGAAACACATACTGTGTTTTTCTATGTGTTACTGTGTAACTTACGCCATTGGTTACAAACTTTATTAACCATGAATTATCTAAATTTGCTCCTGTAGTATCACCTTGATTTGTTAAAGCAAATGCTCCACTGCCTAGATCGGCTTCTGTTACAATATTAAAAGTTTTTGCAGTTGTGTTGTAACTTAACCCAAAATTATCAAATTCTACAACTAGATCTATGATTGATGCTTTTAGTGTGTCCGAAATAGAATCTATAAACTGCGGAATTATTTCAGACAGTACAGCATCAGTCGGAACCAAGTCATTCAACACTATAGGACCACTCCCGTCTGACAGATTGCCTAGGCCACCATTTGACCCATCACTTTCAACAGATATAATTTTAGTCCATATAGTGTCTGTAGACCCTGGATGGCCTCCTGTGCCAGACATCTGTGTGCCGTTGCCAGGCATAAAGTGATTGCCAGTGGTTGGTGTAAATTTTGCAAGAGCACCTGCAGTCAAGTATCTTAAATTGTTTGTGGTTGAACTTCCAACACTCAACGCACCGCCGTTAGTAAAATATCCTGTGGCTTGATTCACTGTCTGTGTAGACTTGTTCCAAAGTGTACCAGTCGGCGGAGTAATTCTTGGATAATTTTTATAGTAGTACTGTTTAAAGTCTGCAGAAGTTAATACATCTGTAAGAGATGTGTTGATTACTTTTTCGACATCATCTCTTGTTAAAAATTGAAAATCAAAAGTACTTGTTCCTTGATCTTGATACAACACACCGTCGTCTGCTACAATATTTGTTTGCGAATACACACCAGTTGGATCTGTAATATCTAAAAACCTTGAAACACCTGATGCTGTTCTTACTTGTGACTTGGCTTTTGCAATTGATTGATTTTGTGTTAATGGTAAAATTTGATAATCTTCTGCAGATATCATTCTATTATTTGAATAATACGACTGTGGTGCAAGTGTTTTAATATCTGCCACAGACTCAGAACTTGATGCATTTGTGACAGTGCTCTGCAATGAAGTCTGAATTGTTAGTGTATTTGTTTGGCCGTTTTTCGAAATATAATCAAAAGCAATAGAAATATTCTGCATGTCGGAAGTATTGATGTTGTACGTTAATCCATTGCTTTGTCTGTAATAACATCTAAAATTTCCTTGTGGTAAAGTGCCATACACTCCATCGGAAAACACAAGATCAATTTGATCGTTGTTTTTAGTCACAACAGCAAATTGATTTGTGATATTTTCTGCTAGATTATTGTAGATAATATTGTTACCAACTATTGCAGGAACTTTTCTCCATCTCTGCTCAAGCACACCGTTTTGGTCTAATTTGAATAAAAATACATCGTCATTGTTAATGTTGTTTTCCTGAATCGATACCACAGTGTTCGGCGCTGTGTTTGTAATTGCAAAGTCTTGAGAATTAAGCACACCTTGTTTAAAGTGCAAGAAATACCCTGTGTTGTTCGACCCAAATCCTCTATTGTCGTTTCTGTAAAGTAAAGACATAGAGTTGCCTGGTATAGGTGGTTCTTCATACACAAACTTTTCGCCTGCAAATGAACAAGGCACAATGGAAAATTCCATGCCCACACCGTTAATTGTTTGACTAAAAGGCACTGTTGGCAGATCGAAATTTGCACCATTGATTCTGTACAACTGCGAATTTATTCCACCTATAGTGTCACTTTGTTCGGGTTTGTTTACAAATTGATTTTTTGGTAGGCTTGCATTGATGACTGTGTTGAATTGGTCCTGCCAATTGTCATTAGTAAGATCATTCCAAAGTATTGGTGTGTTTGCAATGTTTTGTCCATTGGAGTCTGTGACTGTTTCTGATGTTGAAACTGATGTTATTTTTAAAAAACCGTTTCCTGCTGTGTTTCTTTTTGGTTGATATGATATTAGTCTTGCTAGTCTTAACACAGAATCTTTACGTTCTGCTAGATCTATAAAATTTTCTCTGGCATTTAAGTCTACTCTATAGGAAATTGACTGTGCCACATAGGATATCATATCAATGAGTGCAACGTATTCCGATGACTCAATAAAGTCGTTAAACGATTCAGGATAGTTTAATTCTAAATAATCAATAAGGGTACGTCTAATAGTATCGAAATCATATGATTTAAAGTCAGCCTGTTGAAAGGTACGATAAAGTTTTTGCCATACTGTATTGGCTAACAGGGTATTTTGTCGGGTGTTAGAAGCCATGCAAGATATTTATTGCTTTAAAAAAGTGTATACTTAATAATTTGCCTGAGATGAGGTAAACACTTGACCTGGACCTTGAAGCAATCCCTGTTCAGAGTCAAATAACAAGTTTAAAGTTTCGCCGATTGCGTAACCAATGTACAGCACAGTTATTTTGACTTGTAAACCATTCTCAGCTTCAAACACTTCCAATTGATCTAATGCCACTCTTGGATCATAATTTATAACTGCTTCTACCTCTCTGATCACTGCGTCTTTAGTGTCTGCATCCAAAGGATCAAACAGATAGTTCCATAAATTGGTGCCAAAGTTAGGATTTTCTAATTTTTCACCTTTGCGTATGTTAAAATTATTAAGGAGATCCTGTTTGACCAGTTCAATGTCATACAGTTTTGGATCTTTAAACTCACGGCCTATGGTTGAAAATCCGTTGAATATTTGATTTTGCTGTACCTGTTGTGTGGTTCTTTTTGCATCTTTGAATGTTACAACTGCCATGACTAGTATTTAATCCCCTGCGTACACTGTGATTGCACTGCTAGTGATGGATCCTGCGTCAGCACTATCTTCTAGTCTTGCACATCCTATGCCAACAACAAACACTGTGCCGCTACCTTCGTTGATAGGAGCAGTGTGTGGCACACAAATTCCATCAGGTACATCATGAGAAACTGTGAGATCGCCTATTCTACACCATAATTTTGCTTCAGCAAACACTGTAGACTGACTGGGTGTGTCCAAGACTGTAGCAGTATCACAGAGGTGACCTGTGCTTACTGCATCTCCTTGTCTGGCAGATAATGGCATTAGAATCTATCCTCAGGCAATTCTCTGTCTGTTGCTGTGGGTGTGGTTTTGTTTTTGCGTTTGTTTTCATGTTCTGCATATGGTTCTGCTGTGGGCACACGTTTCATAATGCTTTCTCTTGCATTGGGATCACGAGTAGGACTTACACCTGCATTATCATATGTTTCCAAATTTGACAGCACAGTGCTTAAAACTTTATCCTCAGTGTTAAAATGTATTTCATTGTCTGTGTTTACAAGAAAATCGTTGCCAGCAAAAGTTTTTATGTCTGTGCCTGCTTTGATAAGACCGTTGGACCCTATGACCAGTTCATAGTTTGCACTGGATTCAATTCTAACTCGACCAGTGGTCAATGTTTGATCAGAGTTGACTAAATGGTTATTGTTATCTATGGTGTTTTGTCCAGTGGCTTTGATGTTGACATTTCTGCCTGCTTCCATGTTGATGTCACGTTCTGCTCTAAAATTAAAATCATTTTCAGTATGCACACTGACTGAGTCTTTGGAGTAGATATCTATTTTGCCATCTGCTGTGAATTCAATCCAAGCAGTGCCATCATTGTTGGTGATGTAGACTAGGCTTTCGGAATTGTGTAATAATAATTGTGCGCCTGAACGTGTACGCAATCTAATCAATTCGTTACTGATAGAACCTACTGCTTTTTTACCTGCAACAATTTCTGCAATGGCTGGTACGCCGTCATCCATCACAAATGACTGACCGCCCAGTCTTGAATGATGTACTTTACGAAAATTGTATTCCTCTTTAGGATCATTGTAAACTTTGCCGTGCCTATTGATCGATTCTCTTGGTGCAGTCTCCTGTCCATTAAAATCAATTGGGCCAGGTGTTGAAATTCCAAACACCTGTGAAGGAGTTTCTCTCCTTGCAGATGATGACGTGGTGCCTCTCACTGTGTCTCTTATAAGGCCTTGATTAATAAGTGTTTCTGTGGCTGGTACATGCACTGGTCTGAATTTGTAGGCATTATCATTTCTGGCATCAGTGTTGGTCCTTGCAATATTTGGTGTTTCTGCTTTTCTTTGTGCTTCTGCAACAGGAATTGGTGTTGGGTCATCTTGATCTGTGTTTTCATTATCTCCAAATTTTAAATCTTCAAAGTATCTTTCATTCTGTTCTGAGTTGCCTACAAAGTTGCCCGAGGCTGCCAACCCAGGAGTCATGTTGTTCATTAAATCTTCATACACACAGCCTAGCCAATAGCCTTGATTAGGATTGTTATTAGCAAACATCACCAGCACTTTGGAATCAATGTCTGGTGGTACCATCCAAAAACCGTAAGATTTTTGTGTTTGTGCAAATTCTCTTGTGCCTGATCCTGTTTCACTCAAAGGAGTTTGTCCTGCAAAAGGAGAACAGTACTGCACTGTGATTGTTTGTGCACCAATGTCTTTGTTGGTTTCATCGTATGCGCCATGGATATCAGGAATGTATACACCCAATCTGCCCATTCTATTTTGGTCAGTTGGATTCTTTACATACCCTATGTAAGGTCCGGCAAACTGTTGGATTTGATCCTGTACTGATCGTTGCTGTTTATCTAGTGCCATTAATTTATTTTAACCTATCTGTTTTGCTCTTATTGCCTACGAGTTCTATTAAAACGTTTGGCAAGTACAAGTCTTTATATTGGTCAGCTGGACCAAACTCTCCAGTGTTTACAGCAACATTGGACGTGGTGTTATTGCCAGCAACACTGCCTCCAGATGCATTTATTTGTGTTGGTGATCCTTGTGGTTTTGAGATTGCACTTTCTGACGAAGGTGTGCCCGTAGATGCATTTCTTTCTGTTGGTGATCCTTGTGATTTCGAGCTTGCTTCTGCCTTCTCTTCAATTTTTTTGTCTGTTTCCTGGTGTCTCAATCTTCTCATCTGTAGTATATTAGTATATAAACCTCCTGCGAAATTACTCTCACACAGATAGACTGCGTATTTGCCTCCGAAGGATGCCGCGTCTTGTATTTTGAACAATCCTGTGTCATCGTCTAGATCAGTTGGTGTTTTAAAATTTACCTGCACATATACTTCGTATGCATCAGGAACCACAGCACCATTGGCATCTATTAGCGGAAAGCTACTGCTGTTATGAGACCCTGCAAAACTTCGATTGCTCACAGTTTTCTGTTCAATCCACAGAGGATCTCCCAGTATTTCCATTTGCACAACCAGTAAATCACCTGCAGGATCATTAAGAATTTGTTCGAACAGCGTGGACATTTCTCCATTCACAGTGTTTAAACTTGCAATGAAGCCGTCTTTTCTTGTGGCTATTGCTTCTGATACGATTGATGACGTGCCTGCACCCCGTTGTCCTGTGGTGTTGCCCTGGCTCCGTATAAGAGCAGGATCGGTGCCACTGTAAGCATCAGTTGGAATCTTACCATTTCCTCCTTGGTCAAAATATGGAATGGGTTGAAAGTAAGCAAATCGATAGGTGAGGTCAAAGGCTAAAACATCTTTATTTTTTCCTGTGTAGAGATAATCATATGTTCTCACTGGAGTTACGTCTTTCACCAAATCCACTGCTTCTTTTTTAAAATAGTTTGCAGACACCTTCTGTGGTCTGAGTATCCAGATGAATTTATACACAGGTCTTTGACCGCCACCGCCACCACTGGCTCTTAGAATTTCAACTCTTGAAAATGTTCTTAATGTTCTCATAAAGTCGTCTTTGGTATTTTTGGGTTGCATGTCTGGCTCAAATTGTGATCTTACAAAGTCACTTTCTTTTACAATGGCTTCTATAAACAGTTGCACAGGAGTGCCTGCAGGCACAGTGATGTATCTGCCTCTTTGGCTAGGTGGCCCTGCCTGAGCATTTGTGACCTGTACAGTATTTTGCAGATCTGAATTGGTATCATAAGGAATCCTGGCTTCTAAAATTTCTTTGTCTGATTCTTCAACACCCAGTGTGAATTCATCTGCTTCTGCTATCTTTTTTTCTTTTTTAAGTGTAGATTGCGTTTTGTTAATTTTGCTAAAAAAGTCTTGAATTACTTCTTGCACTGTGTTGCCCACCACAGTGATTGCTTCTTTGGTCACACCGTGTAGTTCAGTGTTGGCCAAACCTGTGGTCGGCACAGCCTGACACGCATATGTGGACACTCCTGCTTCGATTTTCACATCCACAGCACGAATAGCGATAGGAATAGTCCTTGTTGTTTTAGGAGGAGAAGTGGCTGCTGGATTTTGATCATCGTCTACTCCTCTAAATTGTATCTGCAGTTGAAACACTGCTTGGAGATGACTAGTGTAGCCCAAATCTTTCGATGCTGTTATCAAAGCATCTGTAAAACTGGTACCGTAAGGTTCAGTCACATCAAACGATACTTGATATATTGTACCAGAGTTTGCTCCTCCTGCTGTCGGTGATAGAGAATTTCTTATCACTAGATTGTCAATGTAGTAGTCATCTCCTAGACCCTGTCCTGCTTTGCCGGCGCTTTGTGCAATGAGAATTTGATCACCGTCGCCTGTGTTGTAAGAGGCAGATGACAAACAACTGAGACTGATGAAATAATTGATTGGCTCGTAGTCATGTAAAGGATTGACTAGTTCTCCTAAATCCAATTTTTCTTTTGGTGCGGCTGTAGATTCAGAAGTGTTAGGCGTAGAATTTGATCCTTCAATGTTTGTACCGCCACCTCGTTTGCGTTGTAGTCCAGCCTTTGAACTCGATTCTGTGTTGATGGATTTGGCTGTTTTGGCATCTGCGGCTGTTTGTAAACCTGGATCTACCTCACCGTCTGCTATCCCAGGTAGGGAGTCAACCTGCCCTCCCGGTGCATTTGATCGAGTGTTTAGCACTCCTCTCTCTCTTCTATCCTGTAACGTTTTAAGATAAACGGGGTTCAAGGTGCTCATCTTACACTCCTAAAAATGTTGTTAGTGTAGTTTTTTTTGGTATTCTAATTCTGGTGCCTGATGAAAAATCCCAGATCGGGTCTGTGATAGTATCCATATTGCGATGCATGAACACCCACCACAGTTTAGCAGAGCCATACAAATCATGTGCAAGTAGATCAGGACGTCTATCATAGAAAGAGTCAATTTCATACAATATATCGTCTGGCTCAAATGCAAATTGTCTTTTGTTCAGCAATGCCAATGTTTCGCCACCTTGCGGCGTTGTATAGTAAGGTGATGTCTTAGAGTACACAGCCATTAAATGAATCCTTTATCTTTGGTCAATTTGCCACTTGCAAAATCTTTAAGATTGAAAGTGTTACTAATTTTGTTTCTTGAGTATACTGGCACCACAGTGATCGATATCAATGAATCAGTTGGCACATAGTTGATAGACCCAGATGACTCTTCTGCTTGTGCTGGTGATGCACCACCACCGCCATAATTTCTTCCTGGTGGTCCTGATGATCCTGGAGCTCCGCCACCTTGCGACCCACTGCCTCCCGGTGCATTTGGTGCACTTGCTGAATAGTTTCTTCCTGGTGGTCCTGATGCTCCAGTGCCTGGTGCAGGGCCGGCTGGTTTGTTATTGCCTCCGCCTCCAGTTGGCACATTTATACCCAGGTAGTCCACTTGTTCTCTCAATTCCACAGTGAAGTTAGTGATCACTATAGGCACATCTTTGTAAATATAATCTCCATAGCCGTTTAGTCTACACACAGGAGGTGGATTGCCTTGATTGTTTCCTCCGCCATAGTACATTTTGGTCACTGTGCGTAAAAAATGCAAAGAGGCCATCCAATTCAATCCATCTGCTTGTGTTTGCACAGGAAATGAACCTGCAATAGTCATCTGATCCACTTGTGAGTTTTGATAGGCATAGTAAGGATAATTGTTGTGAATTACTGATCGTGCATCATAGGCCGCGGTGTGTGACATGTTTATAAATGGTGTTACAGGAAATCTTATGCCTTTATACTTTTGAAACGAAGCAGGAAACAAAGGTGCTCCTCCCATTAGATCTCCGTACACTGCATCAGTGACAGATATTTTAACTGCCCAGTCTCCTGTAGCAGATGGTGCTCCTGCACCGCTTTGCAGATTGCTTTGACTCTTTGTACTGCCAAATATTCCACCCAAAGGCAGACCTGCTTTAGACAACCTAGTGCCTATAGACCCGGCAGCTCCAGTAAGAAAGTTAGATCCTTGATTTAAAAGATTAGTAAATGATGCCATATAAATATTTATTGCATTAGTTAACTGCATAGTTTATAATTAACACATGGCTAAAGTAAATTATCTTAATAACAAAGACATGCTGGCTGAGATACACAAATCAAAGGCTACGTACTGTTCTTACCTCACTCCTGAAGACCAAGCATATGACTTGATTTTGCCGTCTGTGGATAAAATTAATCGTCTTTCTATTGCTGAAGGCAAACGGGAACGAGCAAAACGACTCACAAAACTGACTGGCGAAGTTGTAGATCCCAAAGATATTACCAATCAAGACTTGGTTTTTAGGATAATGACTTTTGATCATATACCCAATTCAGATAGAAAAAATAAACCCAAAACAGTGGCAGATTCAAAGGCCAAAGTTCATTTTCCGCCTTTTCAGCACTGGCGTTTTACTGATAAAAAAGAATTAATATGTGTGGGTAAATCACACTGGAAAGATGGATTGTCAAATGGATCCTTTAACACAACCCATGGCAAATTCACCAACAAGTTAGCAAAAATGTTTCTGTTGTTGACTGCTAGGTACGGCACTAGAGGTAACTGGCGTGGATATACGTACAATGACGAAATGCAGGGTCAAGCATTGATGCAACTGTCACAGATTGGATTACAGTTCGACGAGTCCAAATCGGATAATCCATTTGCCTATTACACTGCCGCTATCACCAACTCCTTTACTCGCATACTGAATGTAGAAAAAAAGAATCAATCTTTGAGAGACGATATTCTACAGGAGAATGGTATGACTCCGTCGCACACTAGACAGATGGAATGGGAGATCAAACAAAAAGCAGAACGTGATCTACGAGAAAAAGAATCAAAGTTTTAAAGTTCCTATAATGTAGTCAGCAAACGCTTGGTGAGCTGAACTGCCAAAATGACCATGATGCTGTCCAACATTTCTTGCACAATCCTCAAATGCATGAGTGTACAGATTATCAAATTTAACTTTGCGTGTTTCTAAATGAAAACGATCATCTGAATTCAATAAAAAATGGGCACATGTTGTGTTTTTCCATTTGCACCATTGTTCAACAAAAAACATCTGCTGTAAAAAGTGTGCGATGTTCATGTCAATGGTATTGTTCACAATGTGTTTCACATACTCTGGTTCTTTACTGCCCGTAATTCTTATCGGTGCAATATTTTCATGCGACTGATAGTTTCTTCGAAGAAAATATGGCCATACTACAATAACTTTTTTAGGACTAGGTACGTCTGTAAACGAATACAACAGTCTCACAACTTCTTCACATGATGCCCCTGGTTGACCAAGATTGTATGTCCGTTGACCTACTTTTTTTTCAATCTTCTTGCAAAGCGTTTTGTGTTCTAGTACATCAATACCAAACACATTTGATTCTCCTAACACAATATAATGATTATCCCAACTGTCAAACTCGTGTGTTCTATAGCCATGAGAGTTACATGTATAATCCTGTACAGGAGGAAACTTAATTATTTCATCTGTGTAAAATCCGTATTGCATTATACGTATAATTATACTATACTATAACACAATGCAAACATTCAAACGTGCGGCTGTGTTTGGTGACATACACTTTGGAAACAAAGGCAACTCTAGACAGTTCAATGAGGACTGTGATAGATATGTTGACTGGTTTATCAATCATGCTCAAGAACAAGGCTGTGAAACTTGTATATTTTTAGGCGACTGGCATCATCAAAGAGCCACACTTAATATTACTACTCTGCAACACTCTCTTAAAAATTTAGAAAAAATATCCGCCGCATTTGAAAAAAATCATTTTATTGTTGGCAATCATGACTTATACTACAAAGATTCACGTTCTGTGAATTCAATAGAATTTGCCAAACACATTCCCAATCTTAACCTAATTCTAGAGCCATACTACACAGAGGATTGTGCGTTTATCCCGTGGTTGGTATCAGAGGAATGGAAGCAACTCAGAGACATGCCAGCAAAGCCGTACGTGTTTGGTCACTTTGAGTTGCCACACTTCCTAATGAATGCTATGGTGTCAATGCCAGACACAAATGAAATCAAAGCAGATGACTTACAGCATCATGGTTATGTGTTTTCAGGACATTTTCACAGGCGTCAAGTCAAAGGCAACATACATTATGTTGGTAATGCATTTCCACACAACTATTCCGATGCAAATGATTTTAGACGTGGCTACATGGTACTAGAACATGGTGGTGATCCTGTGTATCATGATTGGGCAGACATGCCTGTGTATCAAACACTCAAACTTAGCGAAATTTTACACAATGCATCCATTATTAAAAAACGTGCATATGTGAGAGTTGATATCGACACAGAAATTACTTACGAAGAATCAAACTTTATCAAAGACACATTTATGTCACAGCGTAAACTGAGAGAAATGACTTTTATACAACAGCGTGATATCACACAGTATGACTCAACCAAGATGGTACAAGAATTTGAATCCATAGACGAAATTGTACACAATCAGATCATGGCTGTGGATTCTGATCACTATGACAGAAACTTGTTGGTAGAAATTTATAGAAATTTATGATCAAACTTTGTACACTCACAGTGAAAAATTTTATGTCAGTGGGCAATGTTACACAGGCCATAAACTTTGAAGGTCATGATCTTACACTGGTATTAGGACAAAACATTGACCTAGGAGGCGGTGATGCTGGATCAAGAAACGGAACAGGCAAAACTACAATTATAAATGCACTGTCATTTGCACTGTTTGGTGATGCACTTACAAATATTAAAAGAGACAATCTTGTAAACAAGACCAACGAACGTGGCATGTTGGTGTCGTGTGAGTTTGAAATTGATGGCAAAAAATACAAAATAGAACGTGGCAGAAAGCCTGCACTGATAAGATTTTATGTGGATGGTGTTGCAGAAACTGATGATGAAGCACAAGGCGATTCACGCGAAACACAAAAAGATATTACAAAAATACTAGGCATGAGTCATATCATGTTTCAAAACATTGTGGCTCTGCACACATACGCACCACCGTTTTTTGGATTGAAAGCCAATGAACAAAAAGACATAATTGAGCAACTGTTAGGAATCACTGTGTTAAGTGAAAAAGCAGATGTGCTGAAAGAAGAAATCAAAGACACAAAAGAAGTCATTAAAGAAGAAGAAATACGGTTAGACGAAATTGAAAGAAATAACGAAAAGATACAATCATCCATAGACACACTGGAACTCCGTCAACGTGCATGGAAAACTCAACAGAAAGAAGACACAAACAAATTAACACTGTCTCTAGAAGAACTGATGAAGGTAGATATAAAAACTGAAATTGACCGACACAAAAAATTAGAGTCTTTTAGAGAAAATTATGAAAAGAAAAGAACATGGGAACGTGAACTAGCCACTGTGCAAACTGCAATAAAGCAGTCAACAAAACAGTTAACCGACATACTTAACTCAATTGAAAAGACCGAAAACAAATCTTGTCCCACGTGTGGCAGTGCAATGGAAGATGACAAACATCAAAACATGTTGACCAAAATGCAAGACGACAAAAAAGAGTTTGAAACATATGTCGAAGACCTTATAAAACAAGAATTAGACCTCACAGATAAAATTAAATCTATCGGCGATCTAGAACAGCCGAACACATACTATGACACAGCACAAGAGGCTTATAAACACGAAAACACTGTGGAATACCTAGGAGAACAGTTGGAAAGAAGGTCAAAAGAAATTGATCCATACGCAGAACAGATTGATGAATTACGCACCAAAGCAGTGCAAGAATTGTCCTATGAAAAAATGAACAATCTACGCAAACTGCAAGATCATCAAGAGTTTTTATACAAACTGCTGACATCAAAAGATTCGTTTGTACGTAAAAAAGTAATTGATCAAAACTTAACATATTTAAATTCCAGACTAGCATTCTATCTAGATCAAACCGGACTGCCACATGAAGTTACATTTCAGTCTGACTTGACTGTGGAAATAACAGAGTTGGGTAGAGATTTAGATTTTGATAATCTGTCTAGAGGCGAACGCAACAGATTAATTTTAAGTCTGTGTTGGGCATTCAGAGACGTATGGGAAATGCTGTATCACAACATCAATGTGATGTTTATAGATGAACTGGTTGATTCCGGCATGGACACAGCCGGTGTTGAGAATGCCATTGCCATACTGAAACAGATTGCAAGAGAACGTCACAAAAACATCTATCTAATATCACACAGAGACGAACTGCAAGGTCGTGTGAACAATGTGCTAAAAGTGACCAAAGAAAATGGGTTTACTTCTTATGCGTTTACTGATACTGTTGATTAAATTTAAGAGTGTGCAGGGCGAATTGCTCCGCCCTAACCAATAATATTATTTTGGTATGGTGCCTTCTATACCTTTCACATACCACATCATGCCTGCCAACATGCCATCGTCTGCTACTTCACCTTCTGCCACCATAAGTTCGCCTGCTTGGTTATAGATTGGGCCTTCGAATGAATGCATTTCGCCAGTGGTTAGTTTTTGCTGAATAACTTCTGCTTCAGCGGCTGTGTTAGCATCCATGTTTGTGTATGGTGCCATTTTAACCATGCCGTTGTCCAGTCCCCACCATGCATCTGCAGATGTCCATGTGCCATCTTCTACTGCTTTGGCTCTTTGTACATAATATGAATCCCAGTCATCAATGATTGCAGTCAGTTGTGAATCAGGACAAAATTGTGATTGATCTGATGCTTGACCAAATGCTTTTACTCCCATTTCCTGTGCAACCTGACAGGGTGCAAATGTGTCTGTGTGTTGCACAATAATATCTGCTCCTTGATTGATTAGTGTTTTTGCCGCATCGGCTTCTTTGCCTGGATCATACCAAGTGTATGCCCAAATAATTTTAATTTGAATGTCTGGGTTTACTTTAGATGCTGCCAAATAGAAAGCATTAATGCCTCTGATTACTTCTGGAATAGGAAAAGATGCAATATATCCAATAACATTAGATTTTGTTTCTTTGCCTGCAATGTGTCCACTGATGGTTCTGCCTTCATAGAATCTGCCAGAATATGTTGATACATTGTCTAGTCTTTTGAATCCTGTAGCATGTTCAAATTTGACATTTGGAAATTCCTCTGCTACTGCTATTGTTTGATCCATGTAGTTGAATGATGTTGTAAAAATTAAGTCGTGGCCTGATTGTGCTAGTTTACGTATGGCTCTTACAGCATCTGCATTTTCTGGTACACCTTCAATATAGGTTGTTTTGTAACCGAGTTTATTCTCGATTGCTTGACGACCAATATCATGTCGATATGTCCATCCATGGTCACCCGCAGGGCCAATGAATATAAATCCGACTTTAGGTTCAGCAAATGCAACACTTGAAAACGCCAGCACACACAAAGCCACTATCCACTTGATAGTACTCATAAAATGCTCCTGTTTATAACGTGTTGTTTTGAATTGTGATCGAGTTGATTCACACTGTATTTAATTGTAAAATTTTACAGGAGAATATTTTTGATTAGTTTTTTATCCACTGAGCATACAGTCTATCACCGGTGTCTTGTTTTATTTCTGCAAGAGTAAAACTATATTTTTTACAAAAATCACGATTGTGTTTCCTTGTCCATGGAAAAAATCTCACTTCTTCAACACCTTTCCAAGGATGATCAGCAGTGCCTGGATTCTGTCTCCAATACACCCTATCACCTGGTTTACAATGATGTGCTAACTTGGCCACTTGAAATTCTACGTTTTGATGATCACCAAAATTGATAGAACCTAGTGCAAGATACACATTGAAGTCTGTGTGTGGAATATAGTTTTGCCAAGATATCATTTCATCTGCATTTTTGTTTGCAGGATCTATTCCCCACAGTCTGTGTCCTAGTTTTTGTTTGAACAAATTGAATCCGCAACCAATATCCAAAACCACATCATCATCTTTAATTTTTTCCAACAACGCCCATCCAGTCAATTTAAATTTACTGTAATCTGGTGTCCAAGACTCTCTAAAATATTTTAATTCTGTTTCCATTACTTTTTAATCAACCCGGATCCATGCACTCTGACGCGAATGTGGCCATTGTAGTATTCGTCTGTTTCCAGCACTTTACGTGCAAACTGCTCTCTGGCTTCTACATAAGACAGTTCTGATTTAGAGTTGCAATAGAACAGTATTTCTCTGGTAAATTTTTCTTTGCCAATTTTTTGCACATCTTCGTTGAGAGCATCTGAAGATCCATAATATTCTTGCCAATCTGACTCAACTTTGTATTTGCGTTTGTTGACTCTGCCTTTAAGTGGTGGACGAGATCTTTTAAACTTGGCTAATTTTTTTCCAATGTATTTTCTGCCAGTTGTGGTATTGGTAATTTGATACACAAATCCCGCACAGTCTTCAGGCAGTTCTATAACTTCTTTGTTATTGTATAACCAGTTCATGATAGTATATAATATATGTATATGTCCACTACATCCCCTATAGACCAAGTTGGAGCATTCACTGCCTTTGGTGGAGATCTCACTCATGTAATAGTAGGCAACATGATCAGTGATGACTATTTTGAAAATATTAATACTAAAAATATAGATGTTTTTAGACAGATTTGTCGTGAACACAAACAGGACCTAGACAACCTTGCGAAAACATATGAAAATTTTGATATTGTTGTGGATAGACCCAAAATACTCTACAACAAACCATCGCTGGAAACACATGGTAACACTACTATTGTTAATCCGGTGCCTCCCAAAAATCCTCATGATCATGTGCTGTGTATTGACAATGTTTTTGTTAACACATTTTCGTATATTGAAAAATTTAGTGAACAAAAAAGTATAGAACATGTGACTGATAGATTGAATCCCACAATTGACTACAAACCTGTTCCTATTCCTAATGATTGGGACGACGATTTTTACAATCAAATGAATGAACAAGACTGGCCTGGAAATATTGACATACTGTGTGATGGTGCTCAATTTTATCCCTGTGGCAAACACATATTATATACCAAGCGATACTCTAATTCACAAAAAGGTATAGACTTTGTGAAACAGTCATTTAAAAATGTCGATGTTGAATTTATAGAACTGCAATTACCAATAAAAAATCATCTAGATGGACAATTTAGAATATTGCGACCTGGACATGTTTTAAGTGTGTGGCCCAAAGAAGTACTAGTGCAACAAATTCCGCAGTTTGCCAGTTGGAATATCACTGTCGACGATTCTTGGAAAATTGCAAAACAGAAAAGAAAAGATCAAAAATTTATATCGGATTGGATGGACACAGACATTGAATCTTCAAGTTTAAATATTGGATTTGTGCATGTGAATGAAGACACTGTGATTATTTCCGACGAGCACCCTATATTGTGTAAAAGTCTAGAAAATGCAAAAGTCAATTGGGTTATTAGTCCTATTAGACACAAGATGTTTTGGAATTCATCCATTAGTTGTGCTACAGCAACGTTACACAGAGAGGACACAAATCATGACTATCTCAATTAGTCTGCAGGGCACATGTAAAATTTTGAACACACCGTGGTTGTGGTCTGTGCAAGATAAAACTCACACACTATCCCCGGATCAAACAGAGTGGCAATACAATTGGACAGAATCTGATATAACCGGCTGGAACACCATAAGATTTGTACACAGTGAACATCCAGATGATCTAACTGAAATAAATGCAGATGGCAGTTTAAAAAATACTTCACATGTTAATATCTGTAAACTGTACATCAACAACTATCTTATGCCTTTTGATCTGTTACATAGAAGTGCTATGCATTTTATAGGTGTGGACAACAAGTCGATGTGGCATCATAGGTTGGGTGCTCCGTTTGTAGGACAGATCAAGTATTATTTGCCGTTAGAACATTGGCCGTTTGCAAGTACAGATTTTGATAATAAATCATTATGGACACATCTATGACACACCAAGCATCAGACAAAATTGTTAATTCAATTACACAATGGATGGAAACATTTGTAGAAGTACCTCATCCTTCGTTTGGCAACATGCCTCCTTGTCCGTATGCACGACAATTCAGATTACAAAACAAAATAAAAATCATCGAACCAGTGGATGCTGTGTGGGATTGTGCATTTCGCACTGCGGCAGAATGGAATAACGAGTTTGAAGCAATAGTAATTGCATCTGATAAAACATATATTTCACACTCACTGTTATCTGATAGGGTACGTGGACTCAACAGAAGATTCAAACATCAAGATCTAGTAATGCTGGAAGACCATCCGGATGACAAAGAATACATCGACGGTGTGTGTATGAATCATGGATCATTGGTGTTGATTGTGATACAAAGACTTGCTCAACTTAATAGATTTTCCAAAGGATTACAAAACACCAAATATTTCCACAAATGGTCTAAAGAAAATTTATCCGATGTTGTTGATTGGCGTTTTAAAGATTAGTTCGGTTTGTGCAGTCCATATATAGATCTGTAAACATTATCCAAATCTTCTAGATCTTCCACAAAACAATCAGCGTTGATGTGCATCAAAAACTCTCCTGTGTCTTTGCTCCACTCCTTGCCTGTCCACCACTCAAACCCTGGAATGTCTGCTTTCCATTTACAGGAACTGTCGTAGCCTCCTCCAAGATAAAACCATTTGTAATTTTTTTCATGTGCTTGATGTATTTCGTTGTATAAACTAAACCTTCCCAAATGCAAACTGGGA
>Ga0208646_1000703_pt1 | contig 19805 bp, 10 predicted proteins | sample AntAceMetag02UK8_FD_184762 | JGI IMG/M metagenome (GOLD analysis project Ga0208646, IMG submission 184762) | Saline lake microbial communities from Ace Lake, Antarctica - Antarctic Ace Lake Metagenome 02UK8 (SPAdes) (version 2) | ecosystem: Environmental > Aquatic > Non-marine Saline and... | reverse complement strand
GATGCGCTCAACTTTAAAGACAGACCTTATGTGAGGAAATCAAAAGTTGTGACCCAATTGTAAAAATAACTTACGTAACTATCTGTATTACAATATATTGGCTAGTTCCGTTTTCAAGTTGGGTTAAATGGCTTGAAAAGTATCAGAGCCAGTGAAATGTATATTCTCTTGATTAAAGACACTTATCGCTGCTGGCTGGTTCCATTTGGCAGAGCCAAATAAAAAATGGATCATGGATGATTAGGAGATTTCTCAATCCTAAACACACCTCTCGTTGGAAAGTGGTCAGATATTCTCAAACTACGATCAACGCTGAAGCTTAGATTCTCTATTCCTGGACTGTAGAATTGATGATCGATCCTTAAAAAGAAAAGTGCGCTGTTTAAGGAAAAGCCAAACCCGTTTCCTGACTCCTCAAAAGCATTGTAAAAATTTCGTTTAAGCTCAAAATAATTATAACTGTACGGGGTTTCATTAAAGTCTCCACAAATAATATACGGATAAGGACTTTCGGCGGCATGCTTCTGAAGGCGTTCGATTTGGTAGGATCTGCGCTCAGCTCCATGTTTCAACCTTGACATAAGGGTTTTTATTTTACTCGGATAGTTCTCGATATTTTTGTATTGTGACAACTCTAATCGCATAGATGCCAAGTGCACATTATAAACGCGCAGCGTATCACTTTCGATTTTGAGGTCTGCAAAAATCCCATCATTAATAGTTCCAGTTGAAACCCATACTACGCCTCTATTGACAATTGGGAATTTCGAGAAAATCGCTAATCCCGGATTGTAATGCTTATTTACTTTCGGAGGATGGATAAATCCGAAGTAGCCTTGAGCCAAGTTTTTCTCAGTAGCATTGAGTACTTGCCACCGTGAATTTGAGCTGTATTCCTGTATGCATTTGATATCTGAAGAATCTTCAGCAACCTGGTCAATCATCTCAACGGAGAATTTCCCATACGCCTTGGGTTTTCGAAACAATTTTGTATTGTAACTCAAAACAGAGAACTCCCTAATTTCAGACTTACTTTCAGGGTGAATGCTGTAAGTGACCATAATAAACGGCATACCGGCAATAAGTCCAATCAATGTAAATAATATTAATCGGCGGTTGAAGAGTATTAAAAAAACGAACAAAAGAGCATTGAGCACTAATATGCCGGGAATAGCATAACTAGAAAAAACGGCAGGCCAAAAAGCCGTTGGAGGAATGAGCACACTCAGATAGCTCAATAAGCTGATGAACGTAAAGGCTGTTAGGGGCCAATATTTCCTCAACCATGATTTCCCTTTTTCTCGCATTATCACTCTTTTGTTCAAAGGTATATTTGTTCACTTGTACCCACAATATTATTCATACCATTACGGATAGTTCGTTTCATCCAATTTGATATGTGCTCTTGGTAAATCCACCTTTCTAACAGCTTTTTATACCCCAAAAATAACGAGCTAGCATTAGCGTTTTTTTCGCAGTGTCATCAATACATTTATTTACGATAAGCCGTTGTTGATGTTTGTTGTTCATGTAAGTATGATCTCAAAGGTGATCTCTTTGAGTCAGATGTGCTTGTCAGATAAGCGTTGTTTGAGCTTTCTGCATCTGGCGCAACAGTAATTTTAAAATTGCTGTAATATGAAATAGAGACCAAGGAGTTCACTGATCATAACTACGAATTGGTTGATTCCTATAGATGTATTAAGGATTAAAAAAATGCAATAAACTTCGAGTTGCTGACCATTCCGCAGATTTGACTCGGTCGGAGAGGCTGTTTCGTAGACGAAACATTATCTTCACTAATACGAACTATTTACTCAGAAGGGTTCAATACAATTGAAAGTTAAAAATAATTGGTCATCGGCAATACTACATTGGCTTTACATTGGGAATGAAATCCTTAATATAATATGATAGTAACGAAAGGAATAAGTGTTGGGAAACTCATCAAATGGACAGCTCACCATATTATGTGGCTTTTAATGCTCATGGGGGCTATCGCAGGGCTCTATTATTTCAAGATCATCAACGTCAACATTCCTTGGTTGCCTGTGTCGGTGGTAGGTACGGCAGTTGCTTTTTACGTTGGCTTTAAAAACAACCAAGCCTATGACCGGATGTGGGAAGCCCGCAAAATATGGGGAGGAATCATTAATGACAGCCGTTCTTGGGGTATGATGATCGATGGGTTTGTTACCAATCTATTTGCGGAAGAGAAAGTCACAAAAGGGGAGATTCACGAGATCAAAAAAATATTAATATACAGACATATTGGTTGGCTCTATGCTCATAGAAGTCAGTTATTAGTGGCTACACCTTGGGAACATATTAGTCAAGGTGGGTTGACGGCACGACAAGCAAAAATGTACCAAGTAAAATTTGGAATTGGCTTGATTGATGATCCTGTCACTAGAACAGAACTCAAACATTTTCTACCAACAGCCGAGCACGATAGGCTCGTAGGATACGCTAATACCGCTACGCAAATAATAAATGAACAGTCGCGAGATTTAGTACACCTTAGGGAACAGGGACTTATTGACGATTTCCGGCATATGGAATTAGCCATTCTTTTAAAAAGTTTTTACACCCATCAAGGTAAAAATGAAAGGATAAAGAAATTCCCTTTGCCACGGCAATATGCCAATATGAGCAGATACTTCGTGGGTATTTTTATTGGGCTTCTACCTTTTAGTATGATACCTGAGCTAATGAAAATTGGGGAGTACGGCTTGTGGCTTGCTATACCCATTACAGCGCTCATCGGTTGGATTTATGTCATGATGGAAATTGTAGCAGATTATACGGAAAACCCTTTTCAGGGAATGGCAAATGATATTCCCATGATGTCATTATGTAGAGTAATAGAAATTGACCTTAGAGAAATGCTCGGTGAAACTGATTTACCTCCGGCCATTGAGTCGAAGAACGGCGTGTTGATGTAAACCATTTTTAAAACCAATAATAGACGATGAGAAATCAGACATTATTAGGTAGTACTATCCAAATGCAATAACAACAAAAGATAGTGAACAAACTAATAGATTTTATTGATGATGAGTTGGATATCGATCCTTCTAGTGTCATGCTTGCTGATAGTATTTGTAGCGATGATATCAAGAGTATTTCATATCCTCCAAGAGCTATGGAATTATTTGCCCCTTTTAGGGTGGGTTAGACGGTTTTCCATTTACTGGATTTACAGGAATGGGCGCTTTTGCCAGCCACGCACGAAATGATGTGGCCGTTTTATCTATTATGGTCTACATATTGGTGCAATCAAAACAGGCAGAATTGGAGAGGTCAGTAGACATGGGCAAACCAAAATTCAGGTTGCTGTGTTGCAGCAAAAGGCGCGCTTAAAAAATTAATGGATGATGAAATTGTAGAAGGGGATATTTCTGAAACCGATTATCAAATGAATACCATTGAGTAAATGTAGCTTCGCGAAAAAGACAGGTTTTTAAAAGCCTCAAGTCCTATTTTTGAAGCGAATGAAGTTAATTAAGAAGCTATTGATGAGCGAATAAATGAATTGGTATCTAAACCGAATACAATTGTAAATATGTCGTATTAATGCGTGCAGTATTAATCAATAACGATACAGACATGGGTTCATTTACCAGTACCAAGCGGTTTGACGTTATTGATTGGAAAACCAATAAGCCTAAAAGTTTTTTAGAATGATTGTTTGTGTCCAAAAAAGGGGAGCGGCTAACAATTAGCCTTTTGAGCCCAGCGGCATGGGCGCCTAGCGGTTTGAAACCTCTCCGGTGGGTGCTCCTGTGATCTTTTACGGTGTGATTTTTGAAAATGGCAAGGCACTCGGCTATCGCTGTTGCATAGAAAATCGCTGACCACTTTAATTACTTGGCGCACACTAAGAAGAAGAGGGCACTGAGTTATTTCTAAATTCGCAAATTTAAAAAAAAGAAGTTACGTTATTTGCATAGCAGTCAGCGCTAATATATTTGGAGAGCGTAAACTTATTGATTCACATCTTGTCGGCTTTATTATCCAGTAGGCTTGTATTGAAAAAAAAGTTATTGGACCTCATGCTTCAGGACCTCACGCTGAAGGTCTTTGATTGCCTAATCAGTTGATTCAAATTATCGTGATATGTGTATAAACCGCCAACCTGAGTTTTCGTACTTTTCATAGTCAAGAGTAATCCTATCTGTTGTGTTTTAAAAAAGCCAATGACCGTTATCTTGAACAGTTAAAACGACAGGAGCACATTGCTTCTTCATGTAGTTTATAGCCAGTAAATATATTTTAGGACCAAGCAAGTTAGGCGGTGATACATATGCAACTTTTATGTTAGTGATGAGTATTAGTTTATCTTAACATAGAACGGCAATTAATTTAAATTTCACTAGATTCTGTGCTGTTTATATTTTCTAAAAGACCAAATTTAAATTTTTTATGCTATTGGGATAATGCTAAATCAATTCAACCTCATTAAATATCTCTTACTGTGTCTGCTAGTTTCGAGCTGTAATACTCAACCCGGCAAAGTAGTATTTCCCTTTGATGAAACAGTATTCAAAGAACCCAAGAAAGTAAAAGCTACACCTTCCATCCAACAAATACCCGACAGTCTTCCCAATGCCAAATATACCACGGTGAAAGGCCAGCTAGTATCACGTGACCAAATAATTCCTTTAAAAAAACCTAGAATCAAAAAAGCAGGTCAACCTAGAATCACCGAAAATCGATTGAAGAAACGTGAAATCCCCACCAATCTAAAAAAACGTCTCGCAGGAATACCTCAAAAAACAGCAGCCAAAGGCAAAACAGTATTCGCGCGAGGTAAAGTCGTAATAGCAGGAAAACCCACCTCCAAGCCATTTATGTCTCCTGGAATACGCGATGAAGACAACTACGGCATACGGTATATCAGCCAAGACCAAAACCTACCTGGGACAGTAGTTTATACTTTGCTTGAAGACAGCCAAGGGCGTATCTGGATAAGTACCGACAATGGCTTGGCTATGTTGGAGGGAGGAAGAATGGTAATATACACCACCCAAGAGGGCTTAAGCAGTAACCGCGTCAGTAGTTTATTGGAAGCCTCCACAGGAGCCATTTGGATAGGGACAGATGATGGAGTAGATGTTTTTAAATCGGGCAGTTTCACCCATTATGGAACAGCGGAAGGTTTAAGCAGTAATAATGTCAATAGTTTATTGGAATCCGCCACAGGAGCCATTTGGATTGGGACTAGAGGAGGAGGCCTGAATGTTTTTGACTTGGGTAGTTTCACCCATTATGGCAGCCAATCAGGCTTAAGCAGTAATGATGTGGCGAGTTTGTTAGCATCGGCTACAGGAGCCATTTGGATAGGGACTAGAGGTGGAGGCCTAGATGTTTTTGACTCGGGTAGTTTCACCCATTATGGAACGGCAGAAGGCTTAAGCAGCAATAATGTTGGTAGTTTATTAGAAACCTCCACAGGAGCCGTTTGGATAGGGACAGATGATGGAGTGGATGTTTTTGACTCGGGTAGTTTCACCCATTATGGAACAGCAGAAGGCTTAAGTAATAATAGTGTCAAGAGTTTAATAGCATCTGCTGCAGGGTCCATTTGGATAGGGACAGATGGTGGCGTGGATGTTTTTAAATCGGACAGTTTTACCCATTATGGAATCCAAGAAGGTCTAAGCAGTAATAGTATCAGGAGTTTATTGGAATCGTCCACAGGAGCGATGTGGATAGGCACTTATGGAGAAGGCTTGTATGTTTTTCCGTCGGGCAGATTTACCCATTATAGCATAGAAGAAGGCTTAAGCAGTAATAGTGTCAGGAATTTATTGGAATCGGTCACAGGAGCCATTTGGATAGGGACAGATGATGGAGTAGATGTTTTTAAGTCGGGCAGTTGCACCCATTATGGCACAGCCACAGGCTTAAGCAGTAATTATGTCAATAGTTTATTGGAAACCTCCACAGGAGCCATTTGGATAGGGACAGTCGGTGGAGTGGATGTTTTTAAATCGGGCAGTTTCACACATTATGGTATTGAGGAAGGCTTAAGTAGTAATCGTGTCAGTTGTTTATTGGAAACCTCCACAGGGGCCATTTGGATAGGCACTTATGGAGGAGGCGTGGGTGTACTAGAGTTGGGCAGCTTTACCCACTATAGTAAGGCAGAAGGCTTAAGCAGTAATAGCGTCTTGAGTTTATTGGAAACCTCCACAGGGTCTATTTGGATAGGGACTGATGGAGGAGGTGTGGATGTTTTTAAATCGGGCAGTTTCACCCATTATGGCACGGCAGAGGGCTTAAGTAGTAATTCTGTATGGAGTTTAATAGAATCGTCCACAGGAGCCATTTGGATAGGCACTTATGGAGGAGGCGTGGATGTTTTTGAATCGGGAAGTTTTACCCATTATGGAATAGAAGAAGGCTTGGCAGACAATGCCGTACTTCAGCTAGCCAAGGATAGCTTGGGCAATATTTGGGCGGGTACCGGTAGGGGAATTACCTGCTTTGTCGCCAAAAATGACGGATACGAACTAACAAGCTGGAACAAAGCCCATGGTTTTAAATACATAGATTTTAATGGTTCCGGCAACCCAATGCTTTTTACCAAAACAGAGAAAGTATCGAAAAAAGGCACAATGTGGAGCGGTGTAGGGCAGGTACTTACCGCTTTTGAGCCTCCTTTGGTGGATACGATCAAGCCTACGCTGCTCCTCACAGGGATAGACATTGCGCAAAAACCAATCGATTGGACTAGAATCTCCGATGTAAAAGAAAAGACGAAGACCATGGTAGGCATCAACCCAGATACGCTGTTTTGTTCTGATAAGGATAGTATGGTGCTTCTTTCCAATTTTCTACCAAATACCAGCGCACTCACAAGAACGGGCATTCGATGGAGCGGAACAGAAGACTTGGCTCCTTACCATATCCCACAAAACCTAGAGTTACCCTTTGATCAAAACCACCTCACCTTTCACTACAGCGGCTTGAAGCTCACTGAGCAATTTGATGTAGTGTACCGCTATATGCTTGAGGGTCTAGACAAGAGCTGGTCACCTTTCACTAAGGAGGGGAAGGCAGATTATAGAAACATTCCGCATGGGACTTATACCTTCATCGTACGTGCAAGAGGTCGCAATTTTTTATGGAGTGAAGAGGAGAGGCTTAGTTTTGTCGTACACCCACCATGGTGGCTTACAAGTTGGGCGAAAATGCTTTGGGTCTTTCTTATTCTTGGGGGTTTATATTTCATATATTCGATAAGAGTGAGGATTTTGATGAAGCATCAAGCGGAATTGAAACAAACTATACAAGAACGGACAAACCAAAAGGAGGAAATTAAAAGTCAAAATAGCGCATTGCGTCAAAGTGAAAGGGAATTGCAAGCCTCAAACGAAGAACTGGAAGCTTCAGAAAATAGAATATTAAAGTCGCTGGAAGAAAAGGAATTATTGCTGCGTGAACTCTACCATCGAACAAAGAATAACATGCAGGTTATTAGTTCGATGCTGTCTATACAATCCTTATATACCAACAATGATGAGGTCAAAGAGACGCTAAAAGAAACGAAAAGCAAAGTAATGGGTATGGCGTTGGTGCATGAAAAACTGTATCAGGCAAGAGATTTATCATGGATCGATTTAAAAGATTATATCACAGACTTGGTTGAATTATTAAAAGGCAGCTTACTTCCTAAATGTACGACTATTGAAATAGTTACCAAACTGGAAAACACCCGAAGCAATATAGATATGGCAATTCCCTGTGGATTAATCATCAACGAATTGTTCACAAATGCCATAAAACATGGTTTTCCTAATAATGAAAAAGGGGTCATTCAAATCTCACTTGTAAATAATGGGGATGAGATATGTATTTCTGTTACCGATAATGGCGTTGGTATTCCTGCAGGGTTTGATATTAAGAATAGTAACTCCTATGGGCTTAATGCGGTAGTTATGCTTGCGGAACATCAACTTGGAGGATCGATAACAATGGATGATGAAGGGGAAACTAAGTTTGTATTGAAATTCAAAGAAATATTAAATGCAGAGAGAGTCTAGCAGAATACGCGAGACAAGAAAGAATGCCTATTGCTGCTGTGATCAATTCTAAACGCCTGAAAATTAAATAGACCTTTTTATCTACTCAGTGCCACACGAAGAGGAGGCTGAGCTTTTGCTAAAATCGTTATTCTAAGGTTTGGGACGCCCATATTTTTTATCTTGAGATCTCACCTAATTTGCTTAGGACTTTTTTATTGATGAAATACCTTTTCGATTGCTAATAAAGCATGTTTATAGGAAAAGATTTGAACGCGCACTAACCGAAAGTTTTAATATTTCTCAAATGGGATGATGAAGATGCGATCAAGCTTGCTTTGGTCAACAAAATGATTTCCTAGAACCTATGATGTAAGTCGGTGAAGACATCAGAGCAACAGTTTCTTGAAATTAGAAAGAAGGCAATCGCGTGATCAATTTACCGCTGGAAGGATATGATTTTTCATCAGGTCATTAGCTTGATTCACATAAGTTGGCCATTGCAGATAAAGTCCCTGCGTAAATACAACAACCATATCCTGCTCAGGAAATATGTTAATATAATTACCTCCATCGCCATCGGCAGATAGGTAGGACACCCCATCGAGTTTTCTTAACCAAAAATAATAGCTGTAATCTCCCGCAGGAACCTGTGATTCGAAACATGCAGCCACCCAACTGGCGGGAATGACTTGTTCACCATTCCATTTTCCACCATTTAAATAAGTAATGCCTACTTTGAGCATGTCCCTTGGTCGAATATACATCCGAGCGGCTCCTTCAGGATAGCCATCTGGTTGGGATTGCCATTTGTAATCCGTAATGCCCAGTTTCTGATAAAAGTTTTCATCTGCCCAATCGCGTACATTTCCTTCCACCATTTCATCAATGGCTTTGAGCAGTAAGTTGGGTAGCGCACTGTTGTATCTCCATTCTGATTGATCGCCCTGATTATTCCTGCTGAGCAGAAAGTCACCAAATTCGTCAGATTTCCAAAGTAACGCCAAGTCATCAGCACTCCATTCGTCCCATATGAACCCAGCGGTCATGGTCACGCAATGTTCAAAGTCAAGATTACGTTTAGTTGGATTATTGAAGTACGTTAAATATTGTGGTAGATAGGTCGCTATTTTATCAGTTTTATCCACGTTGTGTTGATCTAAAGCTATTCCAACGACGCTTGATGTCAATGCTTTATTCACAGAAGCGACATAATGCTTGTCTGTTCGAGACCATTGAATCGGTGCGGGTGTTTTGTCTACTATGATGCCATTTTCAAATTGGATGGTGTCATTGTTGCCAAAATAGTATTCTTCTATTACTAGCTTTCCACTTTTGTAAATAAGGACACTGTGTACCTCTTTGTAGGAGTCTCCATATAGGTCGTCCATCATCAGTTGGATAAATTGAGGATCGAATTTTACGTCTGCCAGTGTTCCCGTAGTAAGCCCGTCATTTAACTGAACAGGTCGATTGTAAGAATAGACTGACGCATCCTTTGAACTGATTTTAGAGACTGTCTGACCATTCAATGCTAGATTCGTTTCTTTTGGATGGTAGTCAGGATGAGTTATCGAAACTGCAATCTCTGTTGATCCACTAATATTTATTTCTTCGATATCAACGATATCACTATTTGAAAAGTGGAAAGCACCATTGGCATCCGAGATGGTCGAGGGTCCATTGTCAAGAATAGTGATGGTCACACCAACAACGGGCTGCTCTGAGGTAGCATCAATTACACTTCCAGAGGCAGGGAAGGCTAATTGGTCTGCGTCCGAATTATTGCAGGCTAAGAGAAGGCTAAACCCGATAATAAGAGGATATACAATAAAGAGGCTTTTCATTGAGGTAGTTTAAAAAGTTGTTTGTTTAAAAAATTTCAGATTATGGAATTCCAAACTATAAATATTTCATGGAAGAGACTAAAACAAGCCCATAACTTTTGTTTGGAATAAAAATGGCTAACAGACCTATACGGCCTTTGATCGAGACAAAAAGCGCAACGTACCCTAGGCTATTCATGGAGTGGATTTGATGTGGGTCGGTAATGGTTACAATAGTTCATTTGAAATTCATAGCCCACTTACTAAAAATGCGTGAATGTAAAATGATTGATCGAGCGGTTATCTGCGCAGCTGGCTTTATCGTCTCGATTTTTCGCTGGCTCAGGACTTGTTGACAATGAACTTAAAATGAGTATCAAATCATTTTGCCTTTTGTTGGGGCATATTTTGTCAATATAGGGTTTGTAAATCACGATTTCGCCCCCAATCGCGGATAACATGAAAAGTCATTACGTCGAAGCTTTCGAACCGTTTCTCTAAACCGAAAGATTGTTATTCATCAGTAAGTTGCTTCTCTGTTATCGGGTAGTTTTTTGGCGAGGTAGAGGAATCAGGAAACCCTGACCAGTCAGTCGTAGCAGATCAGACGAATGCATAAATTGATTCAGACAGTATAATTAATGCCGCAAACGATCATGAATGAGGTATTTGTCCAGAGGGTGAAATATTTCATAATAGTGATAACTACTATTCAAGGCAAGGGAGTGCATCCAAAAAGGGCAACAAGCACTGTATGTAGAAAGAGACGAAATGGATAATTGCTCTTCCCCGAATGGGCAAACGATTATTTCCATCAGGCAGAACTTACTTAATTGTAGAACAAATTGAATTGCGCGCCGTATACATGTACTACAAGTTAGAAGGTAATATGAAAGAAACGCGATTAGGTGATTTTGAAGAAGTAATTCTTCTGCTGGTAGGGATACTCGGTGAAGAGGCATACGCCTTTAAAATGGCAGAGGAATTTGAAGCGCAAACAGGGAGATTGGCCTCAATAGGCTCAGTACATTCGACCATGGATCGATTGTCGACCAAAGGATTTTTAGTCTCTGAAATGGGACAGCCTAGCACTAATCGAGGAGGTAGGAGAAAAAGGATCTATACTATCACCGCGAGTGGACAACTGGCGCTGAAAAACTCCAAGGACTTCAAGATGTCTCTTTGGAAGCAATATCCAGCGCTCTCTTTTGATCAGGTAATTTTTAGTAAGTGAAAAGTGTGCCACCTCGTTTAGCGGAATGGGTTCTGATGCGCTTCTTAAGAGAAGATCTAGCCGAAGAAGTGCTGGGAGACTTGGACGAGAAGTTTTACGCGACGGTAGAAAGTAAAACATTACTTAGGGCAAAACTCGATTACTGGTTTCAGGTCATCAACTACCTACGACCTTTCGCATTCAAAAACGCAACACTGTTCCATCCAATAAGTAATGGCATGTACAAGAATTATTTAAAAATAGGTTATCGGAATTTACTCAGAAACAAAGGGTACTCATCCATTAATATAATAGGTCTAGCGGTTGGCATGGCAGTGGCTATGCTCATTGGGCTTTGGGTTCAAGACGAGTTGTCATTTGGGGAGTATCATAAAAACCACGCCCGTGTTGCCCAAGTGATGGAGCGTGAAGCCCTGAATGGTAATATTAGTATTGGCCAAGCATTGCCTATTCCCCTCGGGGCGGAATTATTGTCAAAATATGGCGAAGATTTTGAAAGTGTCATATTGGCGTTTTGGAGGCAAAGTTTAATTATCTCTTATGATGATATCAATCTCACTGCTGAGGGCAATTTTATGGGGAGTGATGTGATAGACATGTTTACTCTTAGGATGCTCAAAGGTGGGAGCAATGCCCTGACCGAACCCGGCTCTATCATCATTTCTGAGTCTTTAGCAAAAATAATATTCAAAGAAAGTGATCCTATAGGCCAATTGATGAAGATCGATAATGAGCTGAATGTCATGGTGACGGGCGTGTATGAAGATGCTCCGAAAAATTCTGACTTCTATGGGCTATCATGGATAGCACCTTGGAAGCTATGGGAAACATCACAAGAATGGGTGCGTCATTCAGCAAATACGCATGATTGGAGTAACAACTCTTTTCAGATATATGTGTCGATAGCGGAATATGTAAATATGACTGCTGTAAGCGAAAGGATAAAGCAGGCGAAATTTAACAATGTCAATGAAAGAGCGCAAGCACTGAAACCTGAGCTCTTTCTTCACCCTATGGATGATTGGCATTTGCGATCGGCATGGGAAAATGGTGTTCAAAAAGGAGGTTTGATTCAATTTGTGGTCTTGTTTGGAATCATTGGCGTATTGGTATTAATCCTTGGATGCATCAACTTCATGAACTTGAGCACCGCTCAGTCAGAAAGAAGATCCAAGGAGGTGGGTATACGAAAAGCAATAGGCTCTCAGAGAGGCCAGTTGATGAGCCAGTTTTTAACAGAATCTTTTCTGGTGGTGATGCTCTCTTTTGTTCTTGCAATGATCATAATATCATTGGTGATGCCATTTTTTAATGGTCTTGTTGAGAAAGATTTATTTGTTCCTTTTAGTGATGTTTCCTTTTGGTGTGTCAGTTTAGGATTCATATTGGCAACCGCATTGCTGGCAGGAAGTTATCCCGCATTGTACCTGTCTTCCTTCCGGCCGATTGCCGTATTGAAGGGGACTTTCAAAGCTGCAGGATCTGCCTTACTGTTTCGTAAAGTATTGGTTGTTTTTCAGTTTACTACTTCTGTTGCCCTTATCATAGGGACAATAATTGTGCAGCAGCAAATTGAACATACCAAGGATCGCCCAATGGGATATGAGGTTGATGGTACGATCATGACTTGGAGTAATTCTGCGGGGTTTAAGGGCAAGTTTGATTTGCTCCGCAACGAGCTAAAAAGTACAGGTGCAATCGTTGAAATGTCGGAATCTAGTAGTCCGATAACCATGGTTTTTTCACGAATTAGCAGCTTGTCATGGGAAGGTAAGCATCCTGATTATACGCCAAACTTTGGAAGAATCACGGTGACGCCAGAGTATGGACAAACCGTAGGATGGGAAATAACCAAAGGAAGAGACTTCTCCAGAAACTTTGCTTCCGACACGGCAGCCTTGATTATTAATCAAAAGGCGGCCAATGAAATGGGCATGGCCAACCCCATAGGGGAAATGATTAAATGGGGAAATGATGAGCGTGCTAGGCATTTTCAAATCATTGGTGTGATTAATAATATGTTGGTAGAGTCCCCTTTTGATGAGATCAGCCCAATGATATTTGCTATGAGCAAATCGGATATGAATTGCATGACCCTTAAACTCCACCCAAACAAAAGTGCTTCCGCTTCGCTCATGATCATTCAGGATGTGTTCAATAAACATATTCCATCTGTTCCATTTGACTATAGATTCACGGATCAAGCGCATGGCAGGAAGTTTGCGAGCGTGGAAAAGATCGGGAAGCTCTCTGGGATATTTGCTGCGTTGGCTATCATCATCAGTTGCTTGGGGATATTTGGGATGGCTTCCTTTGTAGCGGAGCAGCGCACCAAAGAGATTGGTATTCGAAAAGTCCTCGGTTCTTCCGTATTCGACATATGGAAAATGCTTGCTAGTGGGTTTGTCCTACTGGTGGGTGTATCTTTTCTTATTGCCATACCGATTGCGTTTTTCACTTTATCAGCTTGGCTTGAAGGGTTTGAATATAAGAAAGAGATTCATTGGTCAGTTTTTGCCATGGCAGGTCTTGGGGCATTGTTGATTACGATGATGACGGTAAGCTATCATGCCATTCATTCTGCACTCGGCACTCCGCTCAATAGTTTGCGATCTGAATAACAAAAGGGTATATAATAGTAGTAATTCATTTTGCTTTTTTATCTCCTCTTGGCGTTGATTGGAAATAGTTCGACTCCATTATCTGAGCTTTTCATAGGGCTATTTTGCGCTTGTCCATAAAAGTAAAGTTCTGATTTAAAGTGTTGCTTTCTTTCATTGAGTAGCACCTTGGTCGGATATACCGCAGCGTCCTCTGCGAGTGATTCTGAGGGCGTTTGAATTCTTTGTTGAATGAATGGCTTTAATGCTGAGATTTAACAATTCGGAAAGTAGTGCCATTAATAAGAGGAGAAAAATTTAATAAGGCCTTTCCTTCGGAATCCAATTGCTGCTTATTTATAAGCTGCCTTTATATGTTGTAGACACTTACGCTGGATTTTCTTTCCGCAGGACATAGGAGATTAACGAAACCACTGGTTGGATTTGGAAAAACCTGCATGTCAGCATTAGAAGAATTCGCTAAGGGCTGAGCATCGGGTCCTTTCACGGCCGTCCAGCTTGTCATGAGATGGTTATTCAAATCATCACTTTTTAGCTGCCATATCACATTACTGTCGTTTTCTGTGGAGGGCCATAAATTCTCGTCATAGGTGATATAGTCAATGATAATTCCGTATTGATTTCTGAGTGCGACAGCTTCTTCATTGTTAGAAAGCTTCCTCTGTCCATTCATAAACGTCTTTCTTCATTTCGTTCCAAAATGAGTGATAGGCGATATTGGTCAGGAAAAGGGAATCATGTGGTTGTAGCCTCACTCCAATATGCAGTTTGAGTGTGACACCTTTGGTGACGGCATAACCAGACAAATCGACAGCCGATTCCCCAGGATTTGCGAGCATTAGATACTCGGGAAGATCATAATTTTCTCCATTGGTGAAAATGCTCGCAATTTGTACTTCTGGTTTCAGATTCAAGTCTGAAAAACAGACCCCTAAATCAATAATCGATTCACCGAAATTCCCTGCACTTTTTGCTGGGGAACACGCTTTTAAAATAAAATCATATTTCGTAAAGTTTTTAAATTTGGAGTCTGCCGGGAGGTTGGATGTAGATCCAGTGAAGGCGACATTGTCAGAAAGGCAATGATTGGTGGTAAGCTTTGAATACCGATCAATGAAAAGGGTGCCTTCCTCGGTATTGGATAAAACACTGTTAGTAATAATTGCATGACCCCTTCTTTACCAATATTTTTTTCAAAGCAAACTACCGCCTAGTTGTTACCAAAAAAGGTAGAGCGATCAATGGTTACATAAGAGTAATCTTTCAGGGCAATACCTAGGTTGCAGTTAACGAACAAGCTGTTGACCGAAGCGCTAGACTGCTGTCCTACAAAAAGGCCTTTATCTATAATGTTATGAACTACCAGACTGTCGATGAGTATGTTGGCGGCTTTTTCTCCAATGTCCACACTATCGCTATTGAAACCACACATGTCATAAATTCGGCAATTCCTGATGATTACATTGGTGACATCATCCAAATCTATCGCGTCGGTATCAGATTGATTATACCATAAAATTCACAATTGGCGATAAAAGCTTTTCCGTATTTAACATTGATTGAGTTGCCGGAAACCTTTGAATGAAGTTTGCTATTTGTCAGTCGAATGTTAGAATAGCGACTGGCTATTAGGTTGCTGAGAATGTCTTCAATACTTAGATGGTCCATATCCAGACCTGCATTGAAACAAGAAATGGCAGCAGGGGAATTAATGGCATTATATCCAACCATTGCACCAGTTATTTGTACATGGTTCAAAGAGAATCTTCCCTGCCAAGCTTCGGGGTACTTCTTTACAAAGTCAGCATAACCAGATCTTGAATTTTGAGTGTTGGGAGTTGGTTGATCGTAGAATAACCACTGGTTCCTATTGGACGGGTTTCTGCTAAGCGAGACATCCGCTTTTTGGTGTGTATAGGTTAGTGTGTCGACAGGTTCTAAGCTGGAATTTTAGATACCCAGCTCTTCTCCTTCCAACGCCAGCTTAAAATTGATATGGTTATCTGTGTCCATGTCATTTGCCCAGGAGTCTGTCGGACTTTCAATATTCAGCAGAGTAAAGGATCAGATTTTCAGAATTGAAAATTAACTTTAACCCGTTCGTTATGACTTGTCCCAAAATAGGTTTACACAAAAAAGTGTAAAAATGAAAGAAGAAATTAAAGTCATTTTAGGACAAAGGATAGGTGCTAGATTGTATTTATCAGACAATGAAAAAAGGTTGATTATTGAAGCTTATTTATCTGGTAACGAAACAAGGCAATCACTATTTAAGCGTCATGCAGGCTATTCAGAAGAACATGGCAAAATTTCTAAATGGATGTGCCAGCTAGGTATTGAGGATAAGTTTAAGGAAAACACTAGCTTGGTTATCATGCCTAAGCGAAAAAAAGATATTGAATTGGGATCCGATGAGTTTGAAACACTACAACTCAAAAAATTGATTGAAGAACTTGAAAAATAAGAAAGCGTAGCAATTTAGGGTAGTAAAGGGTACTTCCTTTGCCAGAGTAATTTGAATAAACGTTGCTTAAGTCGATTTTACTCAACATGTCCACTACAAACCTTGCTAAGTGATCCACGGGTAGCCAGCCGTCGTGAAACAGTCGTTGAGATTATATGGCATAAAAGGAATCTGATCCCGAGATGCTCCTGATATCATACCACAAGTTACCATTATTCACAAATTTTATAAGTCCGACAGACTCCTAGAGGTAAATCAAGCCACTTTATTAAATACCATGGGTGTGCAAGAAATTAATCTTTAGCTTTGGCTTGACCTCAAGAGCCATCTGGGGGTACTATTTATTTCAGGTTGAGACCCAAATATTTTCATTAGAGATGACTTTAAAAAGACAATTTTTTATTTTAGTTATAGGCCTTTATTCTTTCAATGCATATGCTCAGGTATATATAAATGAGATTTTGGCCTCTAACATAACTGTTAATCGTGACCCTCTGTATAACAACTATGGCGATTGGATCGAAATATATAATGGGGGAAACATAGATATCAATTTGGATAATTATTATTTGAGTGATGACCCTAATGATCCAACGCGATATCAAATAAACGGGTCGAATTTGATGATAAGGTCAGGTGAATATAAAGTTATCTGGATGAATGAAAACCGTGTTCAGGATGGGGTTATTTACACCGATTTTTCCTTAAGTGGAAAGGGAGAATTTATATCATTATATGATGACGACCAATCCCTTATTGATTCGGTTTCTTTTAAAAAACAGCTTGGAGATGTATCATTTGGCAGAGAGCGTGATGGAAATGATCAGTGGGGTTATTTTCAAACGCCAACTCCAAATCTGAAAAACGAAGGTTTATTTTTTTTAAGTGTCGATCAAGTTTCGGATGTAAATTTTTCTATTAGAAGTGGTTTTTTTGATGCGGGAACAACCATTGAATTATCCTGTATTGATCAATTTGCGGAGATTCGATATACATTAAATGGAGATATTCCGGCCGACACGTCTCAATTGTATGTTGATGCAATTGCCATAAATAGCACGAGCGTTCTAAGAGCACGGGCTTTTAGTAATGATAAATTAAGTAGTCCCATATTGACCAACACTTATTTCATAGGAGTAGATGCTGATATCCCTGTGGTTTCTATTTCGACTAATGCAGAGAATTTTTATAATGAGGAGTATGGTATTTATGTTAGGGGGACCAATGGTGTAGGCGGAAAGTGTTCGAGTGTTCCAGTGAACTGGAATCAAGACTGGGAGAGAAATCTGAATCTGGAATATTTTAACGTAGATAAGGAACGGGTTATTAACCAATTGGTAGGAACTAAAATAGGAGGTAACTGTTCACGTCTTTGGCCGCTTAAATCTTTAGCTATTTTTGCTAGAAGCAAGTATGGTGATAACTCTTTGGACTATAGGTTTTTCTCAGATAAGCCTAATGAAAGTTACAAGACAATAGTGCTAAGGAATTCGGGGAGTGACGTTTTGTTTGGAATGTTTCGAGATGGGTTTATGCAAACACTTATTAAGGACAAGATGGATATAGACTATCAAGGATATCAACCCTCTTTAGTTTTTTTCAATGGCGCCTTTTGGGGTATTTTAAATACTCGTGAAAAAGTAAATGAGAATTACATAAACAATAATTATCATCTGAAAGATGAGGAGTTTGATATGTTGGAGGATGCGGGGACAGTATTTCATGGAGAGTCAACTCATTATGATCAGATGTTGGAATTTGTGGCTAATAACAATCTCTCTTTACAGGAAAACTATGATGTAGTCAGTAATATGATGGATGTCGATGAATTTATAAATTATTATCTCTCGCAGATTTATTTTGATAATGGGGATTGGCCACATCGGAATATTAAATATTGGAGAGAAAAAAAGAATGATGGAAAATGGAGGTGGATACTTTTTGATACAGATTGGGGATATGGGTTGAAACGAACAGAAAATTTACTGAGTAGTGCTATTTCTTCTACGCGTTCACCATTATTTGGGTCTCTTTTAGAAAATCAAACTTTCAGGAATCACTTTATTCAAACAACAGCTAGCCATTTAAATACGACTTTCCTGCCAGAGAGGTGTATCGCGCTGGTAGATAGTTTATCATCTTTGATAGAAGAGTATATCCCTGAAATGGTCAGCCTTTGGAATAAACCAGGATCTGTTAGGTCTTATTATGTTCACGTTGATGAGGTAATGCCTGAGTTCGCTATTAAGCGCATTGGCAAAATGCAAAGATTTATTATGGAAGAGTTTGGCATTTCTGGAATGTTCAAAGTATCGGTGAGTGTCAATTCTAGTGAACTCGGTTATGTCACTATCAATGATGTTGATATCCCAAGTGAATTTTCGGGAGAATATTTTGGAGATATCCCTATTCAACTAAAAGCAATAGCGAAACCTGGTTATGAGTTTTTGGGGTGGGATGGGGATGTCAATCAAATTCAAAACTCTATAGAGATTTCTACCGCTGCTGACATAGAACTTATTGCAAATTTCAAAGAAAGAGGACCTTATAATATCTTTATTAATGAATTCAGTTCAAGTAATATTGATAATATAAAGGATGAATTTGATGAATACGGTGATTGGATTGAGATATATAATGCCAATGATTTTGAGGTGAATCTTGGCGGACTTTATTTGACTGATGATTTAGATGACTTATTCAAGTACCAAATCGAAGAAAACAGCCAAGAAAATACAACACTTGCAGCAAAGGGGTACACTTTAATATGGGCAGACGATAATTCAATAAAGGGAGCCTATCATACTAATTTTAAATTGAGTCAAAAGGGAGAACAGTTAGCATTAGTGCAAAAAATTGATGGGAAAGCGCACATTATTGATACACTTTCCTATGAAGAGCAATATGCCAATTCATCAGTATCTCGCTATCCAGATGGTTCAGCTAATTGGGTTTCGATACCGGCAACCCCAAGCACAGAAAACAGCTTCGACACAATAAGTGGAATTTTCATTAATGAGTTTTCGGCAGACAATGATAATTTGTTAGTCAACAGTGTGGGCGAATATGAAGACTGGGTGGAGCTGTATAATTCGAATGATTTTGAGGTTAACTTGGCGGGGTTATTCCTATCCGATAGTTTGAGAGATGGCTCAAAGTCAAGGATACCTTCTACCGATTCAGACTCCACGACTATTTCAGCCAATGGATACCTTACCTTTTTCGCAGATGGTGAGACCAACAGTGTGCTTAGTTTGGATTTCAAGTTGGGAAGATCCGGAGAGCAAGTTGGTTTGTTCAACTATGACCAAGCACCTCTTGATACACTTTCCTATGAAGAGCAATATGCCAATTCATCAGTATCTCGCTATCCAGATGGTTCAGCTAATTGGGTTTCGATACCAGCAACCCCAAGCACAGAAAACACCTTCGATACAATAAGTGGAATTTTCATTAATGAGTTTTCGGCAGACAATGATAATTTGTTCGTCAACAGTTTGGGTGAATATGAAGACTGGGTGGAGCTGTATAATTCGAATGATTTTGAGGTTAACTTGGCGGGGTTATTCCTATCCGATAGTTTGAGAGATGGCTCAAAGTCAAGGATACCTTCTACCGATTCAGACTCCA